>Ga0209489_100600_pt1 | contig 69681 bp, 40 predicted proteins | sample SiratrowhiteBW_FD_187527 | JGI IMG/M metagenome (GOLD analysis project Ga0209489, IMG submission 187527) | Root nodule microbial communities of legume samples collected from California, USA - Siratro white BW (SPAdes) (version 2) | ecosystem: Host-associated > Plants > Roots > Nodule | place... | reverse complement strand
AATGTAATACATGTGCATATCTCATTTCTCTTACCTTTGAGTTTGGAGTAGAATCTAAATTCTTTCCTCACAAATTTTCCCTATGCTTTTCATTATACTTTCACAATATTCTTTTTTTTTTTTTTTGTGTTTTTAGGTGTCAATTGCCACTCTTATTTATAGAGGTGAGGTGATTATTACATCTCTGGTTACAAGTAACTACATAGTTATAACTCAATTTGTCTTTTACTGACCTAGTTAGCTTAAGGTTTCAAAGAGATAAGTACTCTTAGACATGAAATATCTGTGATAAACAGTAGAAATGGGGTCTACATATTCGTGGTTATTCCTAACAGTGTTTCTGCAAAGATATTTATCTAGGTGTATCTAGCTTTCATGAGAAGTAACTTTTATTCTCAAAACTCATCTCCTTATGGTCAAATTCCAATAATGTTATGTAAACAAACAAAACTTATCACCATTGTTCCCTTTAATCATCTATAAGTAATGGTTGCTTTATTTCTCCATTGCCTATTTTCATTCTTTTATAGTTTGTACTTTATAAAGATTGATTCTTTAGCACAACGATTATTCATCTAAGCACAGTTCTTCTAGTAGATGAGTTATTTTTTTTTTACGTTTCAACTCCTTTGTCCTACCTTTAGACTTAGGCGTGTTGAAGTGTTGTCAAATCATATTATCGAAATGCCAAATGTGTTGGGGTGACGTCAAATCATATCACCGAAATGTCGATCGTGTCAAAGTACCGAAAATATATACTTATTAGAATGTTAAACGTGTCTTCAAATCATATCATCAAAATGTCAACTGCATCGGAATACTAGAACTCATTGGAATGTCAATCGTGTCTAACTGCTGTCAAATCATATCATCATAATGTTGACTGTGTCGAAGTGCCAAAATATATGCTTATCGGAATGTCAACCGTGTTATCAAATCATATTATTGAAATGCCAATTGTGTTGAAGTGTCATAAAATCATATTATTGGAATGTCAACCATGTTGAGTTATCAAATCATAGGAATGTTGACTGTGTCAGAGTGCCAAAAATATACTTATCAGAATGTCGACTGTGTTGGAGTGCCAAAATATATACTTATCAAAATGTCAATTGTGTTGGAGTGTCGTCAAATCATATTATCGGAATCACAAACATGTTGGAGTGACGTCAAATCATATAATCGAAAATACCAACTATATTAGAGTGCTAAAATATATACATATAGGAATGTTAATCGTGTTGAAGTGCCATCAAATCGTATTATTAGAATGTCAATTGTGTTAAAGTGTTATCAAATCATATCATTAGAATGCCAACTGTGTCAAAGTGTCGAAAAATATACTTATCAAAATGTAAATCATGTTGGAATGTTGTCAAATCATATTATCGGAATGCCAACCATGTTAGAGTGTCATCAAATCATATCATTGGAATGTTGATCATGTCGGAGTGCCAAAAAATATACTTATCGAAATACCAACCATATTATAGTGTCATCAAATCATATCATCGAAATGTCGATTGTGTTGAAGTGCTGAAATATATACTTCTCGGAATCCCTACCATATCGATATTCCGAGTGGGATGCACAAACATCAGAGTCATAACAGTAGTTGAAATTCAAAGACTACAATGACGGTGAATACGAAAGCACTATATCAATGGTTTAAAAACGCCCCATTGAGGACCATATAAATATTAGTCACCAAGATGAGGACCATATAAATATTAGTCACCAAGATGAAGTTTTTCAATAAGCAACCTAAGATTGTATCTGCCTAACGAAAATCATGCTACAATTACACAACTACACATTATAAGGGTTAATATCAAATATCAAATTAATATCATAGTACAAATGAACTCAATGACAATATGTACTCAATAACAAAACCTTGAATCAAACTCGATACTTCGCTGAAGGCACGTAGTTTCCCCAAATAAAAAAGGTACGAGAAATTTATCTTTTTTGACTCGAGTCAGCAAAATTAAATAAAAAATACTATCGAAACACCTTTCTAAAGAGCCTTGTAAGTACCATCAAGCAAGTCTTGATAAAGTCTCAGATACAATTTACACTTTATAAAGTAAAGATATGAAGTAAATCTTTAATTTTAGATTAGGTAAACTTCATTTACCATTTGAACTCTAATAATTTCATATCTGTTTGAGCCTTTAGGTAATTCTAAATATTATTCAATCAAGATATCAATCCATTCTTAATTAGATTTCTAAAATCATATACAAAATTGCAATCACAAAATATAAAATTGAGATAAAAGAAAAGAAGAACAAATCCAGACATTAAATGATCAGTAAAAAATTCTCAATTTGACTTATTTGATATATATTGATTTTGTGAATTGATCTTTAAAAATTAGTTTTCTATAGATGAAAAATACAAAACAAAAAAGGAGATGAAAAAGAATAGAAAAAAAAGAAAGAAAAGGAGATGAAGAGACTATTTCTAAAACTGATAATTAGACAAATAAATTTTGTCCATATGTTTATAGCATATTTAGACTATATAAATGCTTTACAATCTTTACTGAACCCAAACGTGAATTGTAATTAGGTTCATAATCTCAATAAAAAATATTTAAGGACAGTTTCTTTTATAAGATCAAGGAAAATTACTACCATGATTTCTACATTAGGCATACTCTTATTAAAGAATCTTAATTCACGCCTACAAGTCTAAGAAACCTGACTTGCCAATTTAAAGGAGTATTACAAGAAATTATTATTTACTCATTTATTTTAAAATGTATTTAGCTTTAAATAAATAGAAAAACATACTTGTAATTGTAAATATTAATTAATGTTACAGTTTTCATTGTAAAGAAAGGTGTTAATAATATACTCTTCCACACAACTTTTCAATACGTATCTTATTATTATTTAAATTTGGTTTAATATTAAAAAAAATCAGGATATAGACTATTTAAATAAAAGTGAAACCTGTGAAATTTAATAATTTGGAAAAATATCAACTTATTAATTATAAAAATAAGTGAGAAAATATAAACCAGATGTTAAGGAGAAAATCAAATTTTAGTAAGACCGATAGAAATTATGATTCTTTCTACATCTCATTTTAACCAAATCAGAAAAAAAACTTAACACAATTTCAACTTTATTTTTTCTAATTGAAATCATGACACACTAACATGATTTTAATTTTATTTTTTTCTACTACCAAAACCGGACTAACATAACACAGTTTTTCCTTCTTAATGACATTATCACAACACGAATTCTTAACTTAAAAATCATGTCTCTGTATCACATATTTTAATAAATAATATTTTTTTTACCTATTTTATTAAATAAAAAACAGTTAAAACAAAATTGCACGATTTTTTTTCTTAAACCGACGTATCGTTATCGAATCCTTCCTTAATAATCTAAAACATAGGTTTAACGTGACGAAGGTACTTTTTGGCCAAAGAAACAGAGTTTCCTTCAGCCTTTACAAGAGCACAGTAGAAGACGAAAAACTTGACCTCTTTTTGAAGCAATTTATATATATATTTTTTTCAAAATGATGACATGGGTAGCACTTGTCTGCACGTTGAAAGCCATCTACAGATTATGCGCTTATTTTGAGCTGAGTTTGTCCACTGCTTCTCTTTCAATTCTCTACACTACGCTACTGTTCTGTAAAAGTAAAAAACACTTATTAAGCAGAGTAATTAAGAAAAAGGTCTATTTTCTTTTGTTAGGTTGAAGTTGAAAGAAATAGAAAGAGAAGTGAATTATGAATTGAAAGTCTGGAGTCGTTGAAATCCAACGCATTTAATAAGCTCTAAAATCAGTTGGTTCCTTCGCATATTTTGCCTTTTTTTTTTGGCATTCATACCCAACAACTTAACAACTCCTCCAACCCTCCCTCGCCACGAAAAATAAAAATAAAGACAAGAGATAGCGATAAAGGAAGAAAATCAGGGACCATAGCAGACAGAGAAGAGGAAAAACGTCGGCTTTCTTCGGTTTCCGAGGAGCAGTGAAGAAAGTGAAAGATGGGTAACAGTTTTATTTGCATGACTAAGAAGGATTCGAAAGATGTTGGATCGAGAAGCAAGAGAATGGGTAGATCACAGAGGAAGCTTGTGAGCGAGGAAGAGCTGCATCTTCAGGCACTGTCTATGGCGCTTCAGCAGCATCAATTGTCTCAGAGGTTTGAAGGGTCTATGTCTCGGAGAATTGGCTCCTCTAGAAGGCATGCTGTGTCTGAATCTTTTTCAGCCAGCAAGCAGGTGTGTGCCTGTTCTGTTTATTTAATTATTTATTATATTATATTATATTTGCCATGATTTGTGTGTTTTGATTGAAAAGTTTTGATTTTTGAATCATTTTATCACAGCCAAAAAGTAGCATACCATTATTAAGATCTTTGTGTATATGGGTTGGGTAGAAGTGAATACTAGTGTTTGTGATGAGTGGAAGCATGTTGACTCAACATATCAAGCCAGGGCTGAAAAGTGCACATACAAAAAGGAATCAAAGGGCTACTTTTTTCGGTTTTATTTTTGTTTTTGGGTAAAAAAGGGGGTTGTTCCTTTTGTGCCTCAAAAGGTGCATCTAGAAAAGTACATGGCCAATTCACTGTGCTTTCAAAAGAATATGCGATTTGTTTATGATTAGTCGCCTGTTTCCTGTACTGGTTAGCATACCCCACTTTTCTTGACTCCGCTATATACTTGTGCATTTGACCCTAGTTGTTCTTAAGCTTCATGGGAAAATGGTTTTCTTCTAGCTTTTTAGGACAGTCTAGCACAATTGTCTAAAGAAAAAACTGGGGCTGTTGTTTCATGTTTGGAGATAGATTGTTTTAAGAACTAGAATGGAAAGGAAATGTGTAATCAGTACTCAGGCTTTTCACAATGCTATCTCTTTTTGATTGTGCTTGTGCATGTTGAAAAGTTAAAATCTGTTTGCCCCTGTATTTTGTTTGATATATTTGCCTGACTTGATAGTGTATCCTGTGCAGGTTCCAGTAAATCTGGAGAACATTAAAATAAAAAAGTTTGTACTAATCCATGGAGAAGGTTTTGGAGCATGGTGCTGGTACAAGACTGTTGCCCTTCTAGAAGAAGCAGGGCTGCTCCCAGTTGCCTTAGATCTTACTGGCTCTGGAATTGATCTCACAGACACTAACAGTGTCACTACATTGGCTGATTATTCAAAACCTTTAACTGTTTATCTTGAAAACCTTCCTGAGGATGAAAAGGTTTGGTGTGTGACATTGAACATAATTTTAAGTTGAAGCATGTTATTGTCTACCATTCTGTTATATTTCTTGAAGATGGAAACTTTGCAGGTTATTCTTGTTGGTCATAGCATTGGTGGCGCATGTATTTCTTATGCGCTGGAAAATTATCCTCAGAAGATCGCAAAAGCAATTTTCCTTTGTGCTACAATGGTGTCTGATGGTCAAAAACCCTTTGATGTTTATGCTGATGAGGTATCTAGTTAGTTTCTCTTTGTTTACTTATGTCATCAGTTGAATTTTTGAGAGTGGTGAAATACAATCCAACTTAAATTATTCACAAAAGCTTCCCAAGTTTGGAACCATTTCTTACCAATTATGTTATATGTGGGACATATATTGCACTTCATCTATCCTAAACCTCTAATATACTATTTCTGGAGGAAAAAGTTCTTTATCTTGTATGTTCATCCTTCAGTGAACATATTTTATATAATTTATTATTTTGATTCCATCCCATTTGACTTTTTCTTTTTGGAAGTTCTAACCAGTTGTCTACACTGCAGCTGGGATCTGCTGAACGATTTATGCAAGAATCAAAGTTTTTGATACATGGGAATGGTAAAGAAAAGCCCCCGACAGGATTTATGTTTGAGAAGGAGCAGATGAAAGGGTTATATTTTAACCAATCCCCAACGAAGGTACACAGCATTAAGACTATTTCTAATTTCTTTTCCTCCAACTTGTTTTAACTGCTGTATTCTGACTGCCCATACAAATTAGATACTTGAAGTTGTATGATTTGTGCCCATATACCTTCGATGATGATCATACCTTTTATCTTCACTGTTTACTCCACTTGCAAGCTTCATGCTTGTGATTTAAATTGAGTACAATTGCATGGCTATCCCCGTTAGTGCAATGAGGAGAACGCAACTTTGTTCCCCCACCTATAGTGGAACTGAAAGGCAATTTTGTAATTGTTGTTGATCTATGAGCTCAGAGTGAGGTAGATAATGCCCTCAGAGCTCAAAATTAGCTTCCTGGTATTCAACCAACCTGGCTTTAAGTTGAAGAACTAAACCCCTTCCTCTAAAAGCTCATGAGTTGTAGTTGTGTTATCCCCCTTTCCAAAGGCTTTAGGACAGAGTTCTTATTTCATTTATAATTTTTAACTACATTCTTTAAGAAAGGCAGGTCTTTATGGACAAATGTTCGAAATGATTTCTTAAACTTCTATTTTTTATTTTGAAAGTTGTTTAATTGCCCCAGAAAAGGAAAGGATTTCTTAAGGCAGATTAAGCAGAAAGTAGTCAAGTTAATCCTTGAAAGTGTATGTTAAAGGATGGTCAATTCAGGATTCTTATTGATTGTGATTTTCACACACGCATGACCTGAATGATGGTTAGAGCATTGAGATTCAATCCCTTTTGCTTATACTTGATTCTTGTCAATTTTATTCCTTTAACAAAATAGGAGAATTTGACCTGACTCGGTTTTCTTTTTAAGACTGAGAAAGAACAGAATTGTTGAATTTGTAGTTTCCTGATTTTCTTTTCTTTTTCTATTATCCATTTCCGATCTGCTTGAACTTGTTGGCGTTGTGATTATTCCAAACATGGGTGAAAATTTTCATATATATATTCAAGCATAGGCTTTTATGTTTCCAAGAGTCTGCTTGGACAAATTTATCCAGAAGCAGTTATAGAAAGAGCTGAATAAAAGAGTTTATACAAATTAGCTTATGCATACATTTTAGCTCATGAAGAAGCTTATTTCATCTTTTTTTCTTATTTTTCTTTTGGAAAAGGGCTTCTTGAGAAATTTGTCCAAATGTTAAGGAGATATCTGTTCTTTTCCTTATGCCCAAATGTTTTTTTTCTCTTCTATTTCTATTTATTACAATTTTATTCCTGGTTGTTGCATTAACACTTTCTAAGTTCTGATAATATTTGAAATGAGTTGTATTTCAGGATGTTGCTTTAGCCATGGTTTCCATGAGACACAGCCCTCTTGGTCCAATCATGGAGAAGCTGTCTTTATCTACTGACAAATATGGCACCGGGCGCCGGTTTTACATCCAAACATTGGATGATCGTGCACTTTCACCAGATGTCCAAGAGAAGCTTGTGAGGGAAAATCCACCTGAAGGAGTTTTCAAGATCAAAGGCAGTGATCATTGTCCATTCTTCTCCAAGCCACAATCTCTCCACAAAATTTTGGTGGAAATAGCTCAAATTCCATAGCTTGATGCACAACATGATTTGTTTTATCTTTCCATCTCTTAGGATTACAGAATTGTAGAGTTGATATTGCTTTTCTATATTGACCATGAAACAGGAGGCCCAATTGGGATCAGTGTTTTTATTTTTTATAATCTTAACATATAATAGAGGAAGAAGCATGATTTCACCCCTTTCAAGACAAAAATATTATTCAATTAGTAAGTGACTTCTGTAAGTGTTTTTTTGTTTCATGTGTATAGAAATATTTTGTAGTTCTACTTCTGCTTTGACAACTAATTTTTGTTGCGAGTTCATGCTAGAGTAAAATGGGAAAATATTCTCTTTATACATTTTATATATGGATTGAATTTGAAAATTTTATACCCAAATTAATTTTAGGCCAATTTAATCAAATTTGAATCTAGCAATGAGTTGGATTGACCAACTTGCTCATATTTTGTTTACAATGGTTTAAATTACAATTATACAGTCTAATGTTGGTCTTGTTTATTTGGGTTTGATCTTTGGTGAAGGAAAAGGTAAATTTGAATTTCAAAACCAGAAAATGCAAAGGTTTATTCTTAAATTTTCATAATAAAAATGGAGTTTAAAAAATAAATTTTTTAAAAAATAACAGACTTAAGGGTGGAATCAAGCTGCTATATACGTTGAGTTAGGTAAGCTCGTAAATGTACACCAACCCAATTCAGTGTCAAAATAGTATACAGACAAACTCTGACAATAGTACTTAAAATGTAATCTTTTAAACATTAAATGAGTATATTATCCTGCCGAAGATTTCTTCAATCTTGATCAAATCCATAAGAATGTACCTGCATTAGATATTTTAGTGTCAGCCTAATGCTATATACTGTTCCAACACCATGGTCGTAGACCAAAAAAGAAAAAGAATGTCTAATCCATTTGCATGCACAAGGTGAAATTGCCAGTGATCTATCATCCTTCCCATCTGTACTAAGGAATCTTCTTTCAAAATTCTATAATCTTGTAGGAAACTTCTTACAAGAAAATAGAAGTTAAATCATTTTACTAGCTCTTGTACTTTTTAAGAAATTCTATAGTGTTTACTGTCCAAGATTATACATTTTAGTAAGACAAAACATAGAGGGACCATCGAACATAAATCAGAATACCTTAACAGGTTCCTAAAGGACATTTCGGTTGGGGAAGATGCATGCATGGTGGTGGGGTTTTATCAAATCCGTGTACGAATACAAGGAAAGTCTTAGCCATGTAAGCAATTAACAGGTGGAAATAAGGAATGCATACACACACATACATGCCAATGGATTAAAGTTTGTACTTTGCTGGATTAGAGTTCTGACACCACCAAGATGATATAATCCAGTCATAATTTCTCACCCACCATTCACCAACCAATTAACAGCTGATATTACTATTGAAAAGCTACATATCAATAAACTACATGGTGCTGATCAAACGTCATCGTCATAATACTGAGCTTCGCCACGCACAGAAAATTTTAGCACAATTGGGTCCCTCTTTATCAACTCCAACATACATAGATCTCCTCCTGATAGATCGTTGTCCCTCATAAACTTAGCCCATCCCCTAGATATTACCATGGCTCTGCTATGGCTATAACATGAGCAAGAAACATCCCACTGCTCTCCATTACTATTTTGGAGCTTCATACCAACACCTGGCTTCAGATACTTGCCAGCAAATTCACTTGACACATACTGCACAAGGAGCACCAACTTTAGTTTGATCGGTGCAAAACATTATGCATGCATAATTCAGTACTTTATTTTAACTCTATATTGAAGCTAAATTATCCTCACCAATCGAGAAGTCTTGATGGTACAAGTAACAAAAGGGTTTTTTGGCATTAATGTATCACTAGCAGTAGCAACATCCTTTATTATCTCCCAAGAAGTGTGGTTTTCACTGCATCCACTTTTGACTTGTTTCCTATGAGAAAAATCACCTTTTTTCTTACTTCCTTTAGTCTGACTCGGACGTATTAAATTCACATCATCTTCATCAGTAGTTTCTACCGCATTCCCCACCATAAGTTCTTTCTTTTTTGTTTGATAGCTGTGACGCCGCTGCTGATCCTCAAACTTAGATCTCTTCCAATTCTCCAAGTTTGGTTCATTAGTGCCCCGAGTTTGGGGAGGATAACAAATCTCAGCAGCAGTAATATCAAATATAAGAACACGAAATTTTGAGTTCCCTACATATCTGAAAATTAGGTGGGAACCATACCCTAGAGAATAGTAGTTTACAAACTCTCGCCATTTGCTGCGGAAGAAAACATTTTTACCACATTTCTTCAGCCTCATTGTCCAAACACGACCATCAGGAACAGTAATTGTAGCAACAGTTGATAGTTCATCTCCAAATCTCTTTATAAACTCCTCGGGAATCCTCTGCAGTGATCACTTCTTAAATTAGTTACTCAACTAAGTAAATAATGTAAACTGCAACACTTTCTTCTCAAGTGAAGCAAAGAAGAACATGCACCCCAGGTCAAGTGCAGTGCCAGTTATAACTGTTTAACTTAATCATCAGCATCAAATGTCCAACATGCAAAGAAGTTACAAAGTATCTCAAAGAAAAAGAAACAAAAAAGAGATAAGTACAAACATTTTTTTGAAGGAAATGGAAAAAAGATTTACTTTTTGTGATGAATATATTTGCATGCATAGAAGTACAAGTAGTTAAGCTAATCTTCCTCCAAGTTCAAAGCTTTCCGGTTTTGCGCTTATAGAAAAAAGACAAATTTCCAAACTTTGATCTAAAAAAAGAAGGAAGCATGATGTAAAATGATGCATGATGGAGATGAAAGAACGGAGAGAAAGAAAAAAAAAAAAAAAAAAAAAAAAAAAAAAAGCAAACAGAATGCTTAGATTTGTTGGTTACCATTTGGTTAGCATGAATGGCAGAGGGAAGTATGATCTTCAGAAAATGCTTAGATTCCCTCTCCGCCGACCCTCCGCCGTACTTTTTCCGCCGACCCTCCATTGGAATAGGGGATTCTACCCAAACCCACCACTTTCTTTGGTTGACAAGATATCATAATACCATATATCCCATCACACTTAAAAAAGTAAATTAATTTTAATCGATTTGATTTGTAGTCTTAGATAATTAAATATAAAATCAATTTAAATTAATAAAACTAATGCATCTTTTTTCAAAACTTATTTGTTCTCTTTTTTATAATAATTAAGATCACTAAGAGTAATAAATATTATAAATTATTTTATTTTTAATTAATTAATTAATTAATTTTACTTCATTGTATGAGATTTATAATCTGAATAAGACTTTTGACTATATTAAATATAATTTTATTTTATTTTAAATAAAAAATATTTAATACTTAACTTCTAAAGAATTATTCTTTTATGATAAATTGATATAGAAAATATGTTAAAAATTAAAACAATCAAGAGATTATCATAAAAAAGTAATATATTTAGTAATACGTATTTATCTGACGTATGATGTGAAAATAGAAATATTATTTAACTTAAATATATTTTCAATCTATCTATCTATCTATATATATATATATATATCATTTAATATAAATAAACAAGTATGTAACTTAACAATATAATTTGTTAATTTAAAAAAAAATATCAAATAATGATTTTTGTGGATTATATTATTTTTAATCTTCCATTCTCACACAAGTTATTTATTAAAAGTTAATACTTCAAATTGAAATAAAAGAAAAATGTTTTTCGTCAATCTTAAACCATTTATACTTTCAACTGACAATGAAGTAATATTTTTATAATAAGTAATTATTTTGATCAATTATCATGAATATACTTTTATTCTGTCTGTCTTTTTAAGCAAGCTAAAAGGAAAGTTTTGTTTCCTATGATGTTATGTTTGAGTTGTTCGATAGCGCTGGGTGAAAAAAGTCTGTCATTCAACGAATAAAAGTTATTTTAGAGATATTCAACCTTCTTTAGTCTAAACAACTTCTTAAGCAACTACTTAATAAATTCAATTTTTTTTTAATAATCGTGTTAGGCATCATTACCTAATAAATTCAATTACTATCATAAGATTTTTATTAAAAATAGATTACTTATTTTTCAAATAAACTAAACCAAAAAAATAATATTTCTACTGTCAAACTTTAACAAACTAATTAATACAACTAAAAACAAATTTATGTTATGTTAATTTTTTATACAAAATAGAAACTACTTTTCATCAAATTATTAAAAGAAAAAGATGAAAAAATCACGAAACGCAAAAGGAGAAGAAAGGGGTTAAAATAGGGTAGGATGGGATGGAAGAAAAAAGGGTAACAAAAGAGGGGGTAAGGTGTGAAGAAAGGGGGAAGAAGAAATTACACAAAAATTCCTCCTTTTGGCGAATCTATTAAAAAGATCATTCATGGAATATGGGCGATTCTTGAGGACCAAGGGAGTTATAATATCCTTACAATAACACGCACACCATGTGCACGCTAAAAATAAACTATTAGCCTTACAAAATACTATATAATCAACTACTTGTCCACTGACCGGGACAAGATTTTTCACTCTTTGCAACATACTGTCCCATGTTATGTACCAAGAACTTTACAGTTACATCCCAAACACAAACATTTCCCAACACTGAAATATTCTCAATTCAAGAAGACACGAACCATAATGAGTCTTACCCCCCACCCATATGGTTAACAATGCCAATCTGTTTTCAGTAGATAATCATGTCAACGAGGTCTGTAACTTTGCATTCCCTTTATTGTGCAGGCTCCGTCAGGCAAACAACTGGATCATTTTACAGCAAAAATCCAGATGTAACAAGATCAGAAGCCAAAAAATTTCAGAAAGTAAGAATGATATTTAATCACATACGAAAGAAATTGATGCCTCGATTATGAGACCCGGTAAGATTATTGCCTTGAGACTTTGAAGGTTACAGGTTATATTTCTAAAATCGATCTCTCAAGAGGTATGGGTGGGGCTGTATATATATTTATACTCCCCCAACTTCCCAGGTGAGGGTCTCTAACCCTGAGTCATCCTTCTTAAGAATCAACTTTCAACCATTCAATTAGAGTAATTTTAATAAAAGTATTACATAATGCACGTACCTTTCAAGTCTCTTAGACTCAGGTTGACCTTAATTAGTTGTGGATGATGAATGATGTCCTCAACAGATACCGTAGCTCAACGTTGCAGGAATGATGTCCTGACTGAGTAGACATAATCTGTTTATAACATTACTAAAGTTAAACAACTAGATGAATGTCCAAGCAAATTAAAGGTAAAGCAGCATCTTTTTGTACGCAGACACATTTATTGACCAAACTAACTACACGGTTAAATTAGTGACAAAAACCTTTGTCAAATCTTCCAGTATGGACGTAATGATCTACAATAGCAGATGTCAAATTTGACATTTAGAGGCATCGGATCAACTTATCATGGTAATCAAGGACCATATTACATGACGGTAAAGAAACTTCGTCAAGCAATCACCTTACTTCAATAGATTTTAACCAACAAAAATAGTATATCAAATAATCAAATCATTGGAAACAGAAAAATTCTTACATAAACTCGGTGCGGTTGTGGGACCCACTAGTTTTTATTTTCTTCAGATGAGAGAGAAGAGAAGAATGGAAGTGACATTCAGTTAGAAAATAATCAATTATACGGTACAGACAGCATATTTTCAATTAAAAAGAAGATTGTGTCTCAATGAGATGACAATTATAATTCTCACATGCTGCAAGAACCTATTTTGCTTGACATTACATATTCTTTATCACTGAGTTGACACTTGATACAGTTAGAGAATCTAATATTTTTATTTATTGGCATTGCCATCTATAAAGCAAGTTTAAATCTATCATCTCCTATCCTAATCAGTGAATGAGGAGAAGGTTCAAGGACTCCTCTAATTTCTCCTAGAGTCTCCTCTTATAGCTCTTAACATTCACAGGCTCAGCCTATTTTTAAAATGGCTAACCACTGTAAGTTTCAAATCGACTTCAGAAAGACAATAATTTACATTTTCAAAGCTCATCACTTATATGTGAAGAAGCGAGAACTTCTACACTTTGATGTCATGTCATAATAAACAAAGATTTAAGCAATAAACTCCTAAAATAACTACTTGAGACATTTTTTTTGCATTTGCTTTTAAAAACACGTTCATACACGCAGAATATAAGAATTCAAAAGCTTTTAATCACATGTGAAATCATATTTCAAGATTTTCCCAATTCAAACTATAATTGTGTTCCAGTTTTCAACACCAAATGCAACTACTTTGGTTTTGCAAATACCTGATTTAATACATACCTTTCATATGATATCATGAGTTAAGAGGATTTGGAACAGATCAAAGTTTTGTGAATATACAATGAATCAATCAAACATTCACTTAGACTTCAACTGGTTAGATAATTATTTCTATTTTGACGTGATATTCCTATAATCGTAATCTTCTTCAATCAATTAAGAATACACTTATGAAATCATCAAATAGTAATTCAGTTTCATGATTCAAAATCAGTAAACACGTTGAATTTGATAATTTAATCACATAAAAGAAACAGTAGACTCCCTTGGGACAAATATATGCAAAATACTTGGGAATGAAATAAACCTTGAAAATATCAACGTCAAATGAAAGTATACTGAAGAGGAAGAAGGGCAGATGATTTAGTCACTAATACTGATAAAGAAAAAATGTTATGAGTATGGAGTAAATTCCACACCATGGGCTTTCCATCTTTTTCTCCTTTATATTGGTTAATGGAAGCACATGCCATTGATCTACACTATGTTTTCTACAACCATATCTTTAATCAGAAGTTCTAAACTGCCCTCAAGGTAAGGGAGGAATACAAGTAATCGGGGACCTACATTTCGAAACCTATTCATAAAACAAAAATAGTCAAAACAATCACATAACAGTCACAAGTAACCAACCACCAATTTCAGTAAAGATTTTCAAAGTGATAATAATATCAGAATGAGGTGCTAATCCCCCCAATACAATAAGCACTGGATCTCAGGGAGGCAACATACAACGAATGCAAATCAGGCTTACCACATATTTTAAGACCCTGAAGAAGATTTCTGAACCCAGACTTGCTTCTGCAGACATAATAAGTACCTTACACACTGAATCAACAAAAAAGACAATCCAAAATACATCAGGCATATGACATGTATACCTCATGAGCACTGTGCGCAACACTTTTCTTGGAAGGCTTCCCTTCACTTATACTGACTGCACCATCATCCTTCACTACATAGGAAGCTCCACGGCGTGTAAAATTTCTTTGGGAACCTAGAGAGTTCAAAAGTATGGTTGAAACAAATTTCATCAAAATTTAAAATAACAAATACTCTCTATTATCAGTCTTTAATTTCTAAACAACAATTAGTAAAGAGACTCCAACCATTCTCAATAGAAGGATTGCCTCGTCCACCTGCAGAAGCAGAGAATTCACTGCCCTTGTTCCCAGAAGTAACATTTTCTTTTACTTCTCCTGTTCGGGCAAGAAAATCACCACCAGAAACAGCTTTATTTTTATGGCAATGATATCATAATATTTATACTAAATATCGAAAAGAAATATGTCATTTATTTTGTTTGTAAACAGCTCATAATAGCTTAGTCAACAATCATACCTTCAGCAGATTCAGGGTTTGACAGAGTAGGTTGTGCCATTGAGGATGATGAGTAGTCACTACCAGCATGTGAAACATCAGAACGACGAAGGGGTGTCCAAACACCACGATCAGGTCTATCCTTGTTTCTAGTACGCTTCTCTGTTTTCTCACTGCTACCTAAACCATGTGGATCCCTTTTTACGAATTTTTCATCCAAAGCCCTTTTAGAATCCCCTTCAGAATTAACTTGTGCAGTATCATGATTTGGATGTTGATCATTTAACCCAGACCTTGAGCCAAAAGAACGAGGTGGTCGCTTCCCATTCTCTGAGCTTAAAATTTGAATTTTGTGTTGTGTCCCAGTAATAGACTGATTTTGACGAGCTTCATTATTTAGAAGTATGCTCCTGATCAATCTTCCACTATTTTCACGTCTCTGGTTCTGTTTCGCAGGAGTTGAAATAGGATAATTTCCAGATTGTACGTTTTGCTGTTTTACTGTACCCTCAGTAGCCTGAAAATTCCATAAAAATTGTTCACAATAACAAATATACAATGATGAGCTTATTAACATTTGAATGTAGGTTTCACAGTGCATTTGAGTGATTAAACAGCTTCAAAATAATTTCAGGAATAAGTAACACTCAAATTACCTCCTACCAGAAAATAGTTTTCTGGTGTCTACTTGAACACACCAACTAAACCTTGTATTGCAGGTGAGAAAAATGTACTTTTATTTAGTCTTGTTTATTATGAAGAACACCATTTTTTAAGCAAATAAGAAATATAATGATACTAATATGATTAGAAAATGCAGAAAAATGGGGAAAAGCAGGTATCGTTGAAAAGAAATGAAACCTTTATAGGTAAAAGAAAACCTACACTGGGAGTTTCCCGCTGTTTCCCTTTCAGAAGAAGGATTTTTTTCTTTCCTGAGTCAGAAGACAGTGGAATTCCAGAAATGGTACCTTCAATGCCATGCACTACAAATTCATCAATCACAAATTAGAAAATTAAAACACTTACCAACGAAAATATATGAAATTCAAATAGAAACTTAAGCACTGATATACTATTGCTAAATCTTAAAAAAATGCAATTAAAGATGGATGATTCAATCCCCAGCTAATCTTAGTTCCACGAACAGCAGGCATGTCTCCAAAAGAGGGTTGGTTCCAACCACCACTTTCATGTCAGGTCCACTATCATTTAGAGAAAGTATGATGGCAGGGGATCCAGAGCCTTCCAGAAAATAGATATAGTATTCAAAAAGGAAGGAGTAAACTACTGAACCATGTAAACCAAATGGGAACTAGTTTCAGAACTCAATCTACACACCACACAACAATCCAGAGCAAAGAAGCTCACTTGGAGTTCTTAGTATTTGAAGCAAAACATTAGTATTAGTTCCATTTACAATTGCAGCCCGTACAAAGGATTTGACCATCCTATTGGATAGTCCGTACATTTTTGAGATATGCAATGGTTTTTAATATGATACGTGATTACATTAATATAAACGAAGAACAAGGATGAAACTCAAGAGATGCCGCAAACTAAGACTGTTGGAATTGAGGTTCAATTCCATCTAACAGAAACACAATGTGAGTAAAGTTTTATTGACCGTGACTTGGAAATTGGGATTGGAGTAAAACAAACACACTTATTAATTAAGACATGATGCCAATCATAAAGCATTTTATAAGTACAGTCTAGGAACTAAACCACAAGATACTGCAGATACAAAAAGCCGAGGTCATGCCAGACTGCATGTCAGACATCTTGACTCAAATATGAATGCAACTTAATGCAACATACACATTGATTGTAACAACAAGGCATTCTGTTCATGAAGTGAAAGTTGATAATACCACATTAAATGTGGAGATGTAGAATAACTAAAAATTGAAAGCCAGAAAAGATGAATTACATGCTTCAATTTCAGAAATTCCTTTCATACTTGATTCAGCTGATAGATCCTCTCTCCGGGGAACCACAACAAAGGCTGACTTGTCTTTTGACTCTTTGCGAGCAGCACTCTTGGCATTGTCCTTCTGAACATACTGACAATAATCAAGGCCAATTTTCAGTAACAAAGTGCACTGTTCTTTTTGCAAGCATAAATAGAACATCTAAATATCATCAGAGCAAAAGGAAAAGCCAGACTAACTACAGCATAAAAGAACAAAATTCTTCATTTTTACTTATTATATATATATATATTTCTTATTCTTAAAATATTTATAATTTTTTTATTACTATCATTATTTAGTTTATTATATTTATTTGACTGTTATTTTTAATTTATTATATCATATATTATGCTTTATTTAGTTGATTATTATCACTTATTTTATCATTTTATACGTCATGCTTTAAATATCTTTTTTTATATTTTTATTATTGATATATTCTTTAGTACATTATTATATCATAACATAAATAACAAATAAAACAAAGTTAAGAACCCACCCAAGAAAAAATATGGCACGGAAATGTTGGACTCAAATTGGAGACAACTTGAGGCCCAACAAATACAAAAGTAGAGCTGAAACCTAACTGAGACTCAATCGCAAAACAAACCCAGGTTTTGAAACTGTTAATAAATAGTCTTAAATAGAATTTATCTTAAAGGTGTTGTGTGCTTTGTGTTGTATCTAGTTCCTAGATATATCTTTTCATATTCTCTTCTCTTCCCTCTCATATATTGTATCTGTTGTATCCAAAGTTATTATAAATGAGGTCCTCATAGAGGGAAATTCACTCTCTCAAATTCATTCTAATTCTTTTGTATTTTTCTCAACTGAAACAATGCCACCCTTCAGTGAAAGAAAAAAGCCTCTAACAGAGCATCCAGATGGAAGAGTGGAGAAGCTGGCAGCGGCATGAGGGAAGTCACAGAGGCTTTCCAGGGGATGGATTCACTTGACAACAGAATCACAGGCATAAAATGCCCTGGAAGCGTGGCTGGGGTAGCCCTGCTCTGTTACTTTTGACAGATTCTAATGTGCATCACCACGACGATAGCCGCTACTCTAGCCACTATTGACAACTATGAATATTTATTTTTTAAAATTTTATACTAGTGATAAAAAGGTTGAGCGGGTACTATCAATGCAAATAGATAACTACTAGTATGCCCATACACATATTTAACCATTTCTATACACTTGACTTCAGTTCATTCATAAACAGAATGGTTTCTAGGCATCAATAAAATCCCTTAAAATTCTTTGCTCAGCCACTAAGTAGATCAATACTACTATTATTGAACACCAAAAAGCAAAGAGGATTAAAATTAAAGGGCCACTTGGGAAGCCATAAGCCAATAATATAGTTTATACTGGCTTTCTTCTATTAACCAAAAACTTACAGTTTTTATGAGAATAAGACTGAAGTCAAAGCTTCAAAACGACTTGACTGATTATGCATAAACAACAGCAATAACAGTACATGTGCATTCAATTACAAAGGTTTACCTTTTTCTTTTCAGATCCTCGTTTAGCATTGCCTGAGCCAGGCTTGCCAGGCAAAGCAGCTCTGGATCTTCTGCTAACTTTTGCCACTGCTGATGAAGCCTATCATTGATTGTTATAAATACAAGAGGAGTATCATATGTCAACATATACTCAAGTATGAAAAACACCTAAGCCTATATTCATCAGTGATATAATATATTACAAAGATATAATAACAGAATAATTTCTTTTACCCAGCCCAGCAGGAGAGTAAGTTATAAGCTATAATTATGTTTACAGGCATAATTTAAACGAATGGTGCATATGATAAACCGCAAATATTTTGAGGTAGTGCATTTGCCATAATTTTATGCAGTAAAAAGTTTATCGCACGTACTGAAGGGCCCAAAACTTTATTGAAAAGGCTAAATAAAGTGTCCAAAATCTGAAAAAATGCATATGATAAATCTTGACAAATCCAGAACAAACCAATTGGAAAGAACAAAACATAAAGCCTGTTAACAATATGAAACAGCTGTAACTACAAGATTCACTTTTGAAACCCTCACCCCCTTCCCAATACCAATTTATGATCCAAGTATGTTATGAGAGGAAAATATCTAGCATGAATCATAACACAACTCATCCTCGATTCAGAAGAGTTAGTACATATTAAGTAAAAAAAGTAAAGAATAAATAAGGTCAGTCATGCATAAAAATACTGCCAAGTGTCCTTCTCAATCAAAGCCAGCTCAACATTGATCCAAGACCCAACTCAATACTCACAACTGAAATTTCACATCTCATTAGCCCATTAGATTAGACTCCAAAAGCTCTAAGGATTCATCCTTCGTGATAAACACGCATGTATTACCTTCTTTATTTATTTGAGAGCTTTGCGTCAATTGTATCTTACTAGGCACAAAGTGTCAAATAACACGAGCGAGAACATGTTTGAGCAATATTATTCAGTTAAATTAATATCACTTCTACATAATATCGAAAACCTATATTACACAGCATGTGGTAATTTTAACTTAAATTATTATTCAAAAACTATCTTCTAGCAAAGCCTTTTATAAGCAATAAACAAACATCTAAACTCGCTCCTAATCCCTTTCATAATATGCAACAGTCCTATTTCTTGTCCTTAATGTGTGCTTCTTTCTTTGAAATGTTAAAAATGGGCTATATATATATATATATATATATATATATATATATATATATATATATATATATATATATATATATCTTAACCTTTGATATATGATTGTTCTCACTTTTGAATTTTGAGATTTTAGGATTACATTAAACTTAATTGAAAACTCATATACAGTAGCAGTCTATTAAAAGCACATGCATAGAAGATAGGCAATATTAATGAAAATTTCTCAGTAAACAAGCACATGCATGCCTATTTGAATTATTCACTATACATCTAAAGGACCAATGCCAGACTGAAAAAAGAAAAAAACAAAGATGCAAATAAACTTTCTTTTAATCAATAAAGTAATAAGCTATGAATTAAATGCACCCCGGAGATCCTAAACATGACACAAAAGAAACAGCCAAAAAGCTCTCCAGACCCAGAATATTACCTGCATACCAGTGTCGACAGCACGTTTCTGTCGAACATATTCCATCAAGGGTGTGACAATAGGTGTTTCCTTGTTAGCCCCTGGAAAGGAAGACACAGAATGAGACCAATGGTACTGAAATTTGTCTTCAGAATCACATATAAATCCCCATGGACACGTTTAGCCTAGAACCTAGTGCTAAGATCCTCCAAAACACATTTATAATAGAACAAGTGGAGAAAAAACACAGCAATAGCAGATGAATTAATAACTAACCAGCTTGTTCAGCTTCTTTTCTTTCTAATTGTATCTCGGCACTGGGAAGATGCTCATGTGGCTTTGCAATGAGCTTGAGGAACTCCAGATAGTCTGGATCTGTCCTTGTGAAATATAAAGAAATAACGATAATCATAAATAAAAAGAAAGAGAACATGATGTAGCATTTCACAAAATTAGACAACAAAAATCACATCGATAAGAACCTTTGTATATGGTCCCTTCACGTCCATCCTTCTTGGTAGTTGGCTTTGGAACACGCTGGGAAGGGGCGTACTCAACAATAGCTTTATGTTGGGCACCTGATTGAAGATTCAACATTGATAATCAAAAACAGCAGTTACATAGTGAGTTAAAGACGTGAAGTGTAAGAAAAAAATAAACACAAATAAATGACCTCTCTCGTTAACAAAAACATGTCCATCGAAGAACTCAGCAAACTCGAAAACATCGTGAGGACAATTGAAGTCTATATAGGCTCGGGAATGCCTCTGACGCTTGTGGCTGCATATACGGTTAGGGTTTTGTTAGGAGTGAATGAATGAAGGAAGGAACAGCGTTTGAATGGAAAGAAAGGAACCTGGTGTTGCCGGGTCTGAAAGAGAACCAATTGTAGCGTGAAGCGAAGTGTGAATCGATGTGTTGTAAGAGATCGGATTGAGTAAGAGAAGGAGGCAAATGCCTAATCACCACTTTCGTCTTCTCCCTTTCCGAACGAACCTTCATCTTCCTTTCTTCCATCATCACTCACTTTTTCTTTCACATCATTCTCTTCCTTCCTTTCTTAATTTCTTAACCAATTCCCAATTCCCAATTCCAAATTCACTCCTCTCCTCTTTAAAATAACTTCTCTCTCCTAACCTAATTCCTAACAATTAAGCTTCCTCCTTTTGGGAACTTTTTTTTTTCGATCTTTTTTAAATATACTAATGTAAAATTGTGCAGTGGTACAAGGATATAAACAGAGAGATAGATGTTAATATTTAATATTTATAAAATATTTAGTTTCTGTTAATATTCAATAAATAAAAATGTTAATATATATTATTTAAAGTTACTTTTTGAAACTTTTTTAAACATATATTTAATATGTGGTATAAGGATATCACCTGTTTATGAATTTAATATACTTCATTTTTATAAATGAATTCTTAATTAGCTGCTCTATATTTTTATTAAAATTTAATACTTATTATTATTTTTTTCTTCTCACTAAATTTATCCTGTTTAATATGAATTTTGGTAATAAAAACAAAAGAATGTTACAAAATATTAGAAATGTCTAAAAAGTGAATAATTTTCCTTGGCCAACTAATATGAATATTTTTTAATTTACTCAAAAGTTATAGTTTCAAATCTAATCTAGAAGTATAATTGTAATAAGAACATTTAAAATAAAAATAATAATAATGATTCTTATACGTGAAAAAATGTCATTTAAATGATATATCAATTCAGAAATATTTTCCAACTCAATTTTAGATAGATATTAATATTGTTCTGAAGTTTCATATATACCTATTGTACCTCCAAAAGTATAAAGAATTTTATAAAATTTGTATAAACTTATAAATAATTATTAATTTATCTTTAATATCATCAATAAGATAGAATTTTTTTGAAGCTTTTATAAAAATGATGTTATGGTTTCAAAGAAAACCAATTAATTACTTCAACTTCCAAATGAATTTTCGACCATATTTTTTACTTAACTTTATTTAAAAAAAAAAAGATGTGAAACTCAAGGCCTTTTAAAAATTTTGATATTTGATATTATAAATTTTATGTCGTGTGTTGTCTATTAATAGTCTCTAAACTTATTTGAAAAAAAATGTGAAACTCAAGGTCTTATAAAAAATTTGATATTTTATATGATAAATTCTATGTTAAGTGTTCTTTATTAATAATAATAGTGTCATAATATAGTTGAATTGAGATAATTATTCACATATTAAAGAATTATCCTAATTCCAAACTGATAAGTTCTTTACTAATATGGATATTTATTGTTAATTAATTAATATTTTACTTTTATAAAGTAATTTCAAATTTTGGTAATCTTTTTGTGGATATATAAATAACAAAATAATAATATTTTCACTAGATCATTTGATAAATTATATCATAACTTTATTATGTATTGCAGAAACATAATTCAAAATTGACCTATAACTGATATTTAGACTCTTCTACATCTCTATGTGTTAAACTAAATATTAATGGAGTTTAGTTAATACAATATTTAGACCATTCTATATCTCTATGTGTCAAACTAAATATTAATGAAGTTTAGTTAATATATAAAGCAACGAGAATATATGAACTTATCATAAATATATGAACTTATCATAAGTACCCAAGACAATTTGATCTTTGATTTTTATAAATTTTATGGACTCAAAAATATCTTGTTCTCAAAAGTGGAAGCTATGAAGCGGGTCTTGGTTATGCTTGATCTTTAAAGTATCGTTAAGTTCAATGTGAGGAAAATTGTTCTCAAACTCATAGTTATGTTTTTTAAGTTCAAGATGACTTGGTTGACCTCCATCTTTACAAAGAAATCATTTAAGACATCAATAATATACCATCTTGTACATGGGTAGCTAACTACATGCTTATTCACAAATATGCTAACACTATCGTTATTTGTCTTGGTACTCTAAGAGCTAGAACTGTTGATAGTAACTAGTATTTTGTAATTTCCATATGTGAGGTTAGGAATATTGCTCTTACTAACTTAATTTGGCGTAATCTTACATATTTGTAGTTTATTTTCATTTTTATATAACAAAAAACATTGAAAATCTTTAAAGCTTGTTTGTTTTATGTTATAATCTCAAGTTTATTAAGTTAATATCATTGTGGTCAATTATTTTATTCAAAATATTATTCACTTTGAAGCTTAACGACTTTGTTATATTTTTGTCCTTAATAGGCACCTTGGTGAGTTAAGGGTGGAGAATATATAAGTTCCTCTAGTACCAAGTAATGTTAGACTTTAAGTATACTATAATAAGCCCCTAATAGACGACTAAGTGGTGGGAATGACTTAGAATTGAAATATTGTTTACTCTAAATCTGATTGTTTTTGTCACAATTTTATCCTTAAGAACTGTAGCAATTAATTATTAGAAAAAGATGTATATAAGTTATCATTAACCTCAACTCGTAAGCAATACAAGACTCTTAGAATAAAAAACTTTTTAATATCAAATGAGAGATCAAATTAGATATAATACAATCATATCGTCTTTAACACACAATCTTACATATACTAAAAATTTCCAATAATGAAAATCAACTATGATTTACTATAATCTTGATTTCCTATACTTGAAGATGTAAATATTGATTATAATGTTACTCACATTTAATTATCTTATATCAAATAGTATAAATACAAACTTGTTGGAATGTTAGGTCATAAGTTGTTATGTGATCATTGAAATGGATGGAACTCAATATCTTTTTTATACTTGAGAAGATTTTGAGAATTAAATCTAGAAGACGTAGTTATACACCACATGATTGTAAAAGCATGGATTGCATGTAGGTATGCAGGTGTTAAAGAAGTCAAGTGATGAATTTGAATAACAATTAATTAAACTAAGAAACATGATTGAACAAATGCAAGTAAATCTTATATTATAGTTGTTAAGATGATGACCATTTTTTTTTTAAAGAAATTGGTCTGATCTATTCTTAACATTGATTATATTCACAACAAAATGGAAGTAAAACTTTGAAATTGAGTATTATGTATTTGTGTTTCTTACGATGATATCGAGGGTTAGGAAAAGTTAGACAAGGATATGATAACTATGAACAAAAATGAACAAATAATATGATAACATGGAAGAAGGTTTTTCTTGAATGTCGTTTTCTTTGTTTACAATAGCTCACTTAATATAGAATTTTAGATAACTAAATATAGAAATTATTCTAAATAAATACATTTGATATTCTCTAATAGTATACTGAAATTCTCTGATACTCTACTGATATTCTCTGATACTCTCTTGATTATATATGATATTCTTACTGATATTCTCTGATATTCCCTTGATTATCTTTGATATTCTACTGATTCGTTTCTATGATAATATTCTAACACTCCCCCTCAAGGTAAGTAGTGGGATCACCAATGCTTAGCTTGGTTGAGGACACGGGTAAATGCTCTGCCTGCAACAACTTTGGTGAGAATGCCTGCCAACTGGTCTTCTGACCTTACAAACGGAAGCTCAATACTGTTATCCTCAATCTTCTCCTTGATGAAGTGTTTGTCCACTCCAACATGCTTGGTTCTGTCATGTTGTATATGATTTTTTGAGATACTGATTGCTGCCTTATTATCACACTTTAACTGACTTGATAGTTGTGGTGGAAACCCAATCTCAGTTATCAACTTTTTGATCCATAAGACTTCAGTTATACCTTTGGCAATTCCCCGGAATTCAGCCTCAGCACTTGAAAGAGCAACTTCTTCTTCTTACTCCTCCATGTCACCAAGTTACCTCCCAAGAGTAAAATAGCCCGATGTAGATCTCCTGTCATTTGGATTACCAGCCCAATCAGCATCAGTGTAAGCTTCAATGTTTAAGTGCCCATGCTTTTGGAACATGATCCCACTTCCTGGTGTCCCCTTCAAGTATCGGACAATCCTCATGGCAACTTCCATATGATCCTCTTGAGCTTGATGCAAAAACTGGCTTATTACTCCTACTGCATATACTATATTTGGTCGAGTGTGCGACAGATAAATTAATTTCTCAACTAACCGTTGGTACCTCTCTTTATCTGTCAGATTAGCTCCTTCTTCAAACTTTGAACCATGGTTAACTTGCATACAAGTATCTGCTGGTTTAAAATCGACCATTCCTGTTTTTGCAAGCAAATCCATGATGTACTTTCTTTGGGAAATAAAGATCCCTTTGTTGGAGCGAAGAACCTCTATTTTGAAGAAGTACTTTAGTCCATCTAAGTTCTTTATTTCAAATTCTCTGAACAATTTATTCCTAAGTTGTGCAATTTCCTCTATATCACTTTCGGTTATGATCATGTCATCCACATATATTATTAGGCATGTGATCAAATATCTTTTTCTTTTCAAAAATAAAATATGGTTAGAGTTGCTTTATTTTATGCCCGTACCTTTTCATGACCACTATAAACCTCCCAAACCAGGCACATGGAGACTACTTAAGCCCATAGAGTGTCTTTTTCAATTTGTAGACTTCATGGAAGTCTTTAGAGAACCCTGGAGGAGTTTCCATGTACACTTCTTCTTTCAAATCCCCATGTAGAAAAGCATATTCTTGACATCAAACTGATGGAGTGACCAATTTTTGTTTGCTACTATTGAAAATAGTACTCTGATGGTGTCAAATTTTGCAACTGATGAGAAAGTCTCTGAGTAGTCAATGTCATAAGTCTGTGTATAGCCTTTTGCCACCAATCTTGCCTTATATCAATGGTGTCATATGCTTTGTGTTTAATGGTTAAAACCCATCGACACCCTATTGGCTTCTTTCCTACTGGTAAGATGCACTTCTCCCAAGTTCTATTCTTTTCTAAAGCTTTCATCTCTGTTTTCATAGCTTCTCTCCATTCGCCCTTCTTACTGGCTTCGTGAACTATTTTAGGAATGTCTTCAGCTAGAAGAGAGGTAAGAAAAGCTTTTGCAATGTCTGTCACTCCTCTGGTTATCTTTATAAGATACCTGGAATTCCGGGGCACATGTTCTGAAGAATATCGATCAAGTGGTACCCCTCTGTTTCTTCTTGGCAGAAGTGTGAGAGGCACTGATTCTGGTGCTAACCTGTCATTGTTAGTGACTTTATTCATAACAGGTGACAACTCAGTAAAGTGAAGATCACTTACCTCTTTTCGGACATTCTCAGAAGGATCCTCATTGGTTGTGTTGGTCCCTCCTACGTTGTAAGAGACATGTTCGTTGGCTCCATCTACTTGCTCTTTTGAAACAGTTTCTGGGCAACTAAGGCTACTTAACCAACTTGGTGGTTTACTAATTTTCTCCCCTTGAACATCAAGTTAGTTACTGAAGAAATATTCTGATTCTAAAAAATCACAATTCGTAGTCACATATACACAGTGAGTGATTGGGTTGTAACATCAATACCCCCTTTTCATGTGTAGCATATCCAACGAAAACACATTTCTCAGCACATGGATCAAATTTGATTATGTTAGCTTTGAGAATATGAACGAATACAAAGCACCCAAAAACTAGTGGTGGTAACATTTGGACAGGAGGGATATCAGTCTGAGTAGCTAGGATCTGTAAGGGTGTTTTGTGGTTAAAGATATTGGAGGGTAGCCTGTTTAAAAGATAGGCTGAGTAGCAACAACAACGGACCAAAAATGTGTCGGAACTTATGCATCAAAAATCATGGCTCGAGTAATCTCTAGTAGCTTACGATTTTTCCATTCTGCTACACCATTCTGTTGGGGTGTGTTTGGATAGGAAGTTTGATGGATTAAGCTATTTTCTCTGAAAAATTCTTGCATTGATTTGTTAACAAATTCTCCACCATTATCTTATCTAAGTACTTGGATTTTCTTGTCAAACCGAGTGTGAATCATTTGATAGAATGCATAGAACTTATCGGGTACTTCATATTTGTGTTTTAGAAAATATACCTATGTTATGTGAGAGAAATCATCCACAAATAACACAAAATACTGAAATTGATTATTGTGGGAATTAGGAGTTGGGCCCCACACATCAGAGTGTACTAATGAAAAAACAGAATTGACTCTATTGTTGTTAAGAGGAAAAGTAACTCTATGATTCTTTGCTCGTATACAAATTTCACATTTGATGGGCTCAGTGTTATTAGTAAATAAACTAGGAAATAAAATCTTAAGGTACCCAAATGAGGAATGTCCCAAACGTCTATGCCATAACCAGAGTTGCCTTGTAACCATTCCATGAGCAAGCATGACATGTCCCTTGTGAACAACCTCATCAACGTAGTAAAGACCTCCATGTTCAGTACCACGACCAATGATCTCCTTCGTAAGAATGTTCTGTAAAAGACAAAAATTAGAAAACATGAGAACCACACAATTCAACTCTTTTGTAACTTGGCTTACAGAAAGTAATTTTGATGATAGTGTAGGAACATAGACACAATTTTTAATTTCAATTTTTCTGAAAAAACAATTGATCCCCCTCCTTGGATCGCAACTAATTCTCCATTGGCTGTTTCAATATGGGTTTTAACAGGTGTGAAGAGACTGTCAAAATCGTTAGAGTCATGGGTCATGGTGTTAGTTGCCCCACAATAAAAAATTCACTAATCATATTTTCCTGGGCTGGTATCATTCTCTCTTTTTTCACCTTCATGAGTGACTGCGGCTCTTCCATGAACAACTTGTGATTCTGTTTCTTCCTCTCTTCCGGTGTCACCACTGTTGCTACTGGTGGTTTGCGAGATGCCCATGACGGTGGTAGACTTGCGATTTTTTGGTTTGGAATCTTCCCACCATTTGGGATAACCCACGATTTTGAAGCAAGTCTCCTTGGTATGTTTCTTCATTCTGTAATGAGTACAGTGGATGTGGCTTTTGTCTTCTTTGTCTCGCTATGATGGACGCCGTTCGGCGGTTTCTGAGCGACTTCATCCTTGTCCCTGTCCCAGTGGTCTGTTTTCATAGGTAGTAACCAATCCCTCTTATAAAGCCTTGGCTGTTGGGAACTGGAAAACATTATCAAACTAGTCTCAATATTCTAAATTATCCAGGTGAAGACAGTTTGGTTTGCCTGTTCCCATTTTTCATATGCTGATTTTGTCTCTTCTAGTGTTGGGGGTATACCTGTCAGATGACTCTTTTTTCCTCTGTCACCGATAGCTTTCTTCATGAGTGTTGCCCACAATGGATAATTGTCTTCATTTAATTTGAAACCAATTGACAAATTGTCAAGATTGACTTGTGTTTGCTGAATCCCTAGGCCATTACGAAGCATATTTTCAATTTGAAAAATTAGCTCATCAGTAATGGTTGAGGAGTTATTCTGGTTTTGATTCATGCTATTGTCAATTTCATCATATGAAAATGACATTTTTGATTTTTTTTTTTGTGTTTTTCGACTGTGAGGGGTAATGGAACAATGATGTTGGTTTCTGAGTTTTCAAGATCTAACACCGCTCTGATACCAAGGGTTAGGAAATGTTAGACAAGAATATGATAACTATGAACAAAAATAAACAAAGAATATGATAACATAGAAGAAGGTTTTTGTTGAATGTCATTCTCTTTGTTTACAATAACTCACTCAATATAGAATTCTAGGGGAACTAAATATATAAATTATTCTAAATAAATACATTTCATATTCTCTGATATTCTACTGATATTCTTTAGTACTCCATTGATTATCGATTATCTCTGATATTCTCTGATATTTCCTTGATTACCTCTGATATTCTACTGATTTGTTTCTCTGATTATAATATTCTAACAGTGTTTGCATTATTTGATCTTACATATACGTAATGTGTCCTCAATTTTAAGTCCAATAAATAATAAATAGTCCTTGTTGAGTTTTAGACAAATATTCTTACTCTTCGGGGGAATGTTAGTATATGGTAAAAATGGAAATGTAGTTGAGCCTACCTATCTAAACTAACATCCCAATTAAAAAAAATATGTGTATATAGTCTGCATTTTAAATGAGTTTCAATTTTAAAAAACCACATTCATCCTATATAAAACTCGCAAGTTATACCTGTACTCACACTTGTGAAAATATAATTGAAAATCTTTATCATGTAAATTTTGCAATCAACATTATTACTTCCACTAAATTCTACAAACAACATTACTACCACCACTAAATTCTATAAACAACACTTTTAGTTATAAAAGTTGAAAATCATACAAATTTGTATAAAATCGTATAAAACTATATAAGATCGTACAAAATTGTTCTAAAAATATATTTATAAGGTTAGTCCTTTATAATCACAATACCCTTTGTTACTACTATATTCAATCATGTAGTACTCTAAATATATATAGACCTAGACACAAGCGTAACTATTTCCAAACATGAAATTACATTAGTTATATTACATCCTCACCAAAAACTCCTAATTATATATTTAGGAATTTGAAAACTAAAATGTTGTTATTGATATTATAATATGATGTTTGCATATAATATGTTAGTTTAGAATCGTCGTAGTTTGAATATTAATAAAATATTTTTTTATAATTACTAATATATATATATATATATAATGAATGAAGGACTTGAGGATGTAAAATATTTATAAATGAGATGTAAATACATATCATTAAAAATTCAAATTTCTATCCAAAACATATAACAAAAGATTATAATGTCTAACCTCACTAAAAAAAATATAGTTCTCCGTACAAAAGATTATAATGTACTATTTCAATACATATTGGATGTATGATTTTGGATATATACAGTGTTTTTACAGGACCTTGAGGCTAATAACAGTTATTTTCATATATTAACTCCAATAACTCTTTTGTTGGTCTCTGATCTCCGATGACTGGTGTGAATAGGGTGATATACCTGCAAAAGACACTCTAATGCTAAAGTCAGTTCTCAAATATCAGAGATTTATGTGATGGTTATCTTTCTCTCTTTGTTAGAGAAAATATGTAAAGTACATTTAACGTACCTTTTGTCAACATACCTTTTGTCAGATGAGAAAATCTAAAACACATGAAAGCTGTTCTACTATCAAATATTCTCTACTATAAGAAGAATGACACTGATTCCAAAGTAGGTGATGATGGAAATGGCCGAAATCTTGCCGATTTGGATGACTGACAACTAGTATATGCCGTGCACTTGTGCTGGCCGAATAGTATATACACCAATCAAAATATAAAAACTTTATTATTGACATTTTCTTATTAATATGTCTTTCTAAATATTTCATCACCGTCCCTTTTATCATTTATAAACAGATTCGTGCTCTTTTGATTTCGTGTACATCTCATCAATGTATCCAATGTAACCTTTCATATCATATTACCTTTGAAATTCAACTCCAACATAAAAAATTGATCAAAATGTTGTATATCTCTACTTCCACTTTGCTATAAGTGCATAATTAGATAATTATACATCCTTTATACTTAGTCCACTTCTTTCTTTGGGTTTATATATCCTTATTCATTTTATTCATAACATTTTATTTCCTTTCGACTTTATTTTCATAACAATTGTTTTTGTACTTTTTTTTAATTTATTTTAGCACTGAGACTTTAGAAAGGATAAAACAAAAAGAGGTGAGGACAATGCCTTCTATTTCTCATTTGTATCTCATCTTTAATCAACTCTACATTCTCTTTCTTTTGACTTACTACGTGTGTGCATGAACTTTGGTCGTATCACCCAATATTCCACATTTTTGCATCATCTCAGGTCCCTATCACTTGTTTAAAGTATTGTAGACTTACTTTAAATTGTGTTAGAAGTATTATTGGGTGCTTCTGGGTTCAATTAAAATTTAGTTGGTATTTACACCTATCATCCTAAGCTGAACATGAATCAGACTAAAACTGAGTGATGCACGTGATCCCACCAAACCCAAAAATTTCAATAAATCCATATCAATTGGTTGCGAATCAATCCATTCCCACTTACCTAACTCTAAGGATCACAAACTCTAGAAACCCAATATGGTTGTCATCCTTTTTCCCAAAGAAGAAAACCAAAAGCCAACTATTAATTTTGAAATCCTTCACTTGATCACTTGATTTGGATTCCAACTTACTGATAATTTATTTGCATTGGATTGAGTTCACATGACAAAATCTCATATATGTGTTCACTTCTAGCTGTAGCTTGTTTTAATAATCCCTTTTAAGACATGTATATGTATATAGAGATAACTGACTTTAAGAATTAGAATATTTTGAAATACTAAAAAATTACGACGACATAAATGTAAATGACTTTTTTTTATAAAATTCACTTAGATAGAAGCACCTTAGATAAAAAAGAGTCGTTCATAAAATGCCATAATAATAGCTTAATGTCTTCATACACAACTATGTTTTAATTATTGCTCTAGCAACATGGATTGTTATCATATCATAGAATCATCAATACATATATATAATAATAATATAAGTGTGTCCATATATAGATATATATTGAAAAAGAGAATTTAACGACGTAAGAGATCACTTGGTCGGTCTAATGAGCAATCGAAAAAGTAGTAATAATGCATTTAGCCGCTGGCTAATTGGATAGGTAGTTGGCTAATATTATATTTTCATCACCTGCATTCACCAAAAGCAAAGCATTATTATTCAAATAAAGCTTTTATACGATTATGAGGTAATCATCAAATTCAAAAGTTTCAAAATCTGGACGAATATGCATGCAGTGTTAATCAAAAGCTGCAAAATTAGAAGTTGAAAACTGAAATGAAGAAAATGATAAGGTAGTAGAAGTAGAATGGAACATACCCAAGATGAAGAATCTTCTTATCTGACTGAGGGTAAACAGATCCACCCTCCATCATGTTTGGATTGAAGAAGTTACGAGAAGCTAATGCCTGAATGGCATTCAGCTCTGGTCCAGAAACCATGTTTACTTGCTGAATCCTCTCAACGTCAGTTATCTATAAATTTTTAATATTCTTTTTTTGTCAGAACAATCTCATCTGTTTCATTAAGATCAAAGGAAAAAGGAAAAGCAAAATCATGCATCCACTTTTTTTTTTTCTTCATTACTTAATATTCTCATATGAATCAAAACACTAAAATTGTGGATTCATGTTTCCAAAGAAACATCGTTCATTAATGTAGACGGTTTTACCTTGATTAATCTAGGTAATTGAAGGGAGAAAAAGAAAACTGTATCAACTTACCTTAGTCCGAAGGCAAAGATTTTCATTTTCCAGTTCAATTTCCTAACCGATAATAATGCATGCTATCAGTTACCAGTCAGATTAATGAAGATAATATTGAAGAATTAGTTCACGAATTACCCTTTTCTGGAAGTATTCAATTTCTGCCAGTAGCATCTCATGCTGAGTAGTTAGAGAAAAAAGGGAAAAAAGTAACAAGACATTATTAGCAAATAGAGGGCCACAAGATTCGATCACTGCATGCGTAATAATAATCACTATGATGCAAGAAAGGAAAATCGCGAAAATGGTGAGTTTATATGTGTATGCTGTTACTTTTATTTATGTATGCATGTTAACGCTTTAGACAACACAATTTAAAGGGACAAATTTTCTAGAGGAAAAATCTCAATTATAAAAGCTAGAAGTAGCTTAAGATTTAGTTCATAAATAATCTTACTTTCTTAGATCTGATTCTAGTGATTCCTCTTTCAAGTCTATTCTCCAACTGCTTAAGTTCCTTCACAGTCAGTGTGCTTAAAGCATCACCCATTAGGTGCCTGCAAAAAGTGTCATGCGTGGATCAATAGATGAAACAACATGCATTTATTTGTTACTACAAAATAACTAATCAGGTATGGAAATAGGTGCTATAACTAGATACCAACCTAAAAATCATCTCTAAAATTTAGTGATTGGCAATTTAATAAGAAATGAAACATAATTTGGAAGAGTGTAAGAGTGTATGGATGGTCATCATTTGGACATTGCAGGAACAAGAAATTTTGTTATTTTTATAAATAAAATGGTTGATGCAGAAGAAGTATTTAGTATAGCAAGGTTGAAGGTGTGGACCTGAATTAGAAACAAGTACCTCAAGCTCTGATTTGTATTTTAATCCAGTCTATTGTATAAGGTCAATGTATAAGTATATATAAATCATAACAACCAAAGATGTGAGTAAGGATACACATATTGTGATATGTAGGTTGGAGATTTGGGAGGATGAAATGTAGATAAGATTAGGTAGAAAAACGCAAACACAATTCAAAGAGTGGAGGTTGATAGGAATAAGTGGGAAGTAGAGTATTAAATACAGACAGAAAATGACATATGAGAGTATTGGTGGATTCTAGGAAAAATGTTGCTAGTTTTTATTAAATAGAGTGTTAAAAGACAAACAGAAAATGACATAGGAGAATATTAGTGATTTCTTAAAGAAAGGTTGCTAGTTTTTATTTTGCAGGACAAAGAATACCATATTCAAATCTTAGAAGGAAAAAAAAGGTAATTTATATATGCTAACCAAGGTTGGGATCAAACAAACAAGAATGTCAAGTATGCATTTGATTAACAACAAAGTCAGACAAAACATGAAACTAAACCAATTGGAGCATATACCATAAAAAAAACTACCGTACAAAAACTTTCAAAGTGACATTCCGAATATTGGAACTTGGAAGTAGTAAACAAGATCATTCAAAGCATATATATGTTAGAAAGCAAAGTAAGTTTGCATTGATTAAAATAGAATGACATATGGGAGGAGATGGCAATATTAACATTGTAATTGGAGTGATAAATGATGGTGGTATCTAACTAGAAAAGTTAATGCCTCTAGTATAAGAAAACTATGTTTGTTGAGGAAGCTAACTCTTATATTTCTATTGTAAATATTGTGTAAAATGATTGGAACATCCGTATGTATTCTATTTAGCAATAAATATATTTTTATCTGATAAAAAGGTCAGGTCCCTCAAAAGTATAAGAGAATCAAGCCCCATATCCATTCTAATTTTTCTAAGAAGGATTAAGAGAAACAAGCAACATGATAATAGTAAAAAATCACCTGTTTGAATTTTGCAGCATCTGTATTTGCTGTCTCAGCTTTGCAGATTCTTGTTGATAATACTGTTTTACAATGACACAGAAGACTATAAGTAATTCAATAGATTAGTTAACGTAATTCAGTATAACCCAACCAACATAATTTCTCAGTTCAGTAAGAATAAAATCTCGAATCCAAGATTTCATGAAGCAAAATGAATTTTTACACTAAACAATAAGCACTTTAAGAATAGAGAAATAAGAAGAAAAAAAGATAAATTTCATTGATTAAAATTAACTTATATAGCCCAAACTAATTAAATTTCATTAACAGTCATATTAATGAGATGAATAGTGCATGAAATGACCTGAGCATTGATTTCGGTGGTAGTGCTGGTACTTGAATGATCTGAACATGCCTTTTTGTACCTCTCAATTGTTGATCGTATGCTGCAAACACAAACGCCAAAATAGAAAAAAATCATGTACTATTTTGGTTGAAAGTGCATTTGCATAATTCATTATTCTGCATTCACAGATTCTTGTTATTCTTATTTTCACTTCATCTGTAGTTGAATGGGGTTGGAAGGATCGGATTTCAGATATTTTTAGACCTGATTTGCTCATTCAAGTATAATTATATTAAATTCCTTTAATAAGGGAAGTTTCTTTTTCAACTTGACTAATCTGATTCACTATCATCACATAGTTGGTTACACTTAAAAAAGTATGCTATTTAGTTATGAGCCATATAAGTTAGAAATGATCAGTCTGAAAATATGTAGTAGCAAGTCATCTTTCATAATAATAAGTTATAAATATCAACAATATATATATATATATATATATATATATATATATATATATATATATATATATATATATATAACTCTAATTTTAAAGGCCATAACAAATATACATGCTTCAAATTCCATTTCACCATTTAATAAACCCTAGAAAAACTTAGTGATGGGCATAAGAACACAGGTGATTGTTGAACAATGATGTGGTGTTGTGTTTGCTTATGGTCATTGTCTCGTCACTGACTTATTCTCAGGATCTGGTGGAGAATAAAGGATTTCCTGTTGGAGCCGAATACATTGTTTTTCTTCTCTAATTTGAATACCACCTCTAATGTAAGTGGAACGGTCACGTTCCACTTCATTAGTGTTTTTCTCTTTTTCTTTTTTAATTTGTTCCTTTTGATGTAATTTTGTTTGATCCGTACGCAGTTAATGTCTCACCCTAACGGGAAGTGACTTCGTAGTTTGTTATTGTATTTAGCTATGGTATTCGTAAGAATCACAACTCAACAAAATATATCTTATCTATTATATTCTTGACAATTATAATATACTGACTATATATCGAGATCTTAAGTTGTAACTTCTTTACGTGGAACCTTTATATTTTGAAGAGAATTCACGAAAAATAACTTCTGGGGGATAAACGTACAATCATCTGCGAATGAAACTCGCTTTTTTCTTTTCTTCAGTTTCTGATGAGAGACTGAAACTAAAAGGTTGAAAATATATGAAGGGACAGAGATTGTAGATAAAAGAGAAGAGAAAAAAGTGGGTTGTTTTCACTGAAGAAGGCAAAGAAGTTTGAGGAAGCAAATTGGATATCAGAGAAATTTGAATGGAGCGCAAGTGATTTATTGACCGAAACTTTTGCATTTACTTTTCTCTCTCTATGCATATATATATATATATATAAACACATGCATGCACAGATTCTCATGTCTTATCACTTAAAAGGAAAGAAATAAGAGGCATTGTGAAGCAGAGGTTGGCTCTTTGGATCTGACTCACTGATACAAACTCAGTGTCTCTTACAATTTTGTTGGCCAGCATAGTAGGTGAGTCCAATTATACGTATAATGTAATGCTCACAGCCATTATCATCATCAACATTATGGATGGTAAAGTTACAACAACTAATTAGTTTTAAAAACCAAGTAGTTAATTTTTATGGTGCATGAAACATAAATTCGTAGTCTAGAACAGTAATGGTAATAGTGTTTTGAAATATGTGACATGCAATTAAATGTTTAGCCATACTGGTGTGTGTAGTATACGCTGTAAACAGTGTTGGAAACAATAATGATTCTTTTACATCACTTTTTTCTCTATGTTATTGTTAAGTGGGAGTGTGAAAAAAAATGATAGCATGAAACTATCTATTGGAAATCTAAACAAAGTACAGTGTTTCACTGTTTTCATGCAAAGGGAAAAAGGTATAAGGTTTGAGAGAGAAGCAAACCCTAACTAAGGGGTACAATACAAATGAAATCATCACTCTCTGTCACTTCAACATGAACAGAGAAGGAGAAAAGACAAGTTATGATACATCCATAAGTACAAGAAGATAACAAAGTAAGTGTACCGTTACAAGGTCTGCTCTGAGTCTTTGGTTACAAGGGACTGAAGTTGCAGGTCCACCGTATCATTAAACCATCACTATACTACACATGGTCGATAACCATTTCTGTCTTTAATTCCTTTATTCATTTCAAACTTTTAGAAACAATATTGTACACTATATTAATGTGGTGGATTACTTAATGCTCTGAGCTGGTTGCAATGAAAGCCTTTAATAACTATTTGTTCTAATTTAAATATAAGCATGTTTGAAGTTTGTATTTGATAGATTATCGTTTTAGAATGTTCTTAACTTTTGATCATAAAATTACACTTTTCCCTTACAAAATAAACTCGTCTATATTTACATACCATGCATTAGTAGTTGAAAATAAATTACTTAAAATGCAGGATTACAAGTTGTTTTTTCTAAAAGGAAAAAAAAGGTAATGACTATTTTTTTTTTTTTTTATATATATATATATATATATATATATATATATATATATATACACACACACACATGTTATCAATTTTTTCATAACAACATACTACGTAAAATTGATACACAACTAATAACCACAAAAAGAATTAAAACATATTACACGTATCGATTTACGTATTACTTCAACAATAAAAGGAAGGTAAATAAACTAGTAAACATACCATAATATTCATTGGTTAATAAATAAAATTGATTAAGTAAAACGAACAAGATTGTTTGGAAGAAGTATTGCCTGAAAATGAACATTAGCCAAGTGGAATAAGGTTACAAAATTAGAAGCTTCTAATTATAATACTAAAAGATAAGTTAAGCTTATAATTAAGTTCTTGGAATTTAGCAATGAGTGCTTTTAATGCATTAGTTAAGTAACTTAAACAGAATATTAAATACGTTTAACCCTTAACCACCAGTTAGCACAAACCCTAATTAAGTTCCTGAACCTAAATAACTGCTTCCAATTACGGGTGGAAGGTGGAACACTAATTTTAAGTTTTTTATTTTTCCTATTTTCTAAAAATGTTGCATAGGGGTGTCATTGCTTCACTGGCTCACATTTTAATTTCGCAGATCTACGCAGTCTGACAGCAATAATGCAACTTAATGTACTAATGTAATCATTTATTAAGCATTTTAATAATAACAGATAGTTCCAATTATTATAGTCCAGTTCACAAAGAAAAACAACAGTCTGCAACAGTCATGCAAAGTGTAGAAATGTATAAAGAAGTGTGTATATAATGATAAACGAAGAGGAAAATATAAATGAATGGAGGGAAGAAGAAGGTAAGTACTGACTTGTTGTTTGAATACTCATAGAGTCTGCCACGGCTGGAGAAGACAATGAGAGCCACTTCTGCATCACACAGCACCGATAACTCATAAGCTTTCTTCAGAAGCCCATTCCTTCTCTTGCAGAACGTTACCTGCCGATTTGTGGTGTTCTCGATCCTTTTGATTTCAATCTTTCCTCTCCCCATTCTTCAACGCTTCCTTCTCAGAACAAAGTAAGGGAATCGAGTTATATATAAAGTTAAACAGAAAACAATATATGTTTATAACATCAAAAAGCTCCTACAAAACTAGATCTGATCAAATCCAGGTTAGATCTTACTTTGATGAAACTTCAAAATTAAGGAATTATAACTTAGAGAGATACATATATATGGTACATGAGAAGTTGTGTGCTTTATATGTGTATATATAGCCATGTGGCTAAATAGGGTAAAGGAACATGTGTGTTCTTTTAGTTTCAGATGAAAATCAAGAGCAAGATCTAATATAATGAACAAGATTCGGAGATGGTGCAGCTGTAACCCCTTTTATGAAAGCGCAGGTTAAGTTATAACACTTTTCCTTCATCAGTCTTTTTGTTTGTATGTATGTATGTGTCAGTGCCTTTGGAGCTCGTTCCTCTCTTTCTTTGCCTATATATGCAAAACAACAAAATCCACCCACTCCCTCCAGGAGCAGAAAGAAACCCTTGTGATTTGTGAAGTGGATCTTCTCAACTCCGACCAAAGACCAAAGACCCTTTTCTTTAAACACAAAAATATGCAAGTCTATGCACAACAATACATGATCAGACTCGGACAGACCCTTGATAGATAAAATATTCCATTTTTTTTTTCTGAAGCAGAAAAACTCGGAAAGTGATGGAAACAAGGCATAAAAGTGATAAATGGTAGAGAGGTTGTAACAAAAACAAGGTGGTGGATGAGGAAAGGAGTTGGAGGAAGAAATATGGAAAAAGATGATGAAGGAAAATTATATATAGGAAAATGAGCTTAGGAGTTTTAGCTTTGATGAGATGAAGGCTTATATGAAGAACAGAAAATAACGAAAATAATAAAATGTAAAAAGAAGCACAGAGGTGGCTAACCTGTGTCTCACTCCGGCAAGTTCAGCTTTCGGAAAAATTTGTAATCCCAAAGAAATCAAACTGCACTATAGACTTTGTTCCACTTCCATCCCTCCTATTTATAGCCCTTTCTTTGTTTGTGTATCTTTGAAAGAAGTGCATGAGAGAGAGAAAGAGAGAGGGTGTGAAGAAGGAAAAAGGACCAGCTAGGCTGGAATGGTTTTTTGCCCAAACCATGCACTCGACGTCGATGTTTTAGCTAAACAATGCATCTTTCCAGGTGCAAATTACCACCATAAACAGCAACTTTTGTTTTGCTTTTACATTTTCAATTTTCTCTACCTCTCTCACTATGTGTAAGTAATGAATGACGTAGAAAAAACGAGTTGCAACAAACCCTCAACTTCAGGGGCCATTCAGTAAAATCCCCTCCACAATCAACATTTTAATTACGATTCAAACTTCTGCCATTACACGTAAACCTTTCCAATCTCATTCACTGTTACTCAAAATTTCAGGTTAGAAAAACCCCATCGTATACCTGTGTGGCACCATGTCAAGGTTCAGGATTTCTTCTGTGGGGTTTGCCTGTCTTTCTTAGAGACAACTTCAAATGAAATCATTGGATTGGTAAAACCTATGTACTTATAACAATTCTTTTACATATAATTTGAGTTTTGATATAAGATTATTATTTTTAAATTTGAACATTCATTTATCATAAATGTTAAAAGAAAGTAGGTTGAGAGAGAGAAACAATTAAGATAAAAAAAAGAGGATAATTTGAGATAACTGTGAGAATTTTTTTATCTAATATATAATATAGGAAAATTTTCCATTTAAAGTTTTCTAGGTTTGACAACTAACAGACCCTACAGATCTAGAGAATCTATCATTTTCAGTCTAATAAATTGTGTAGGTGCCAAATATTCGGAATATAGTAGAATTTTTAGGGTTAATTTGAAATTTGAACATATATAACACAAACAATCGTACAAGGTGCAGAAATTTATATACCACTCAATTTTTACGTTGCATATAACTAATATTTTCAAGGATGATTTGTAATTTTAGTTTCATATTTTGTAAAATTCCCAATTTTTATTTTTTTTTCTTGTAACTTTAGTTATTTATAATTTGGTTTCTGAATTTTTTTATATAAAATTTTGATGATCTAACTTTTAATTATTAGTAATTTGATTCAATTTTTAGTTCAGTTTTTTTGTAATTTTTTTAATTGTTTAGACATCATAGAAAAGAAAAACATATGATACTTATAGCTTTTCTATAACATTGAAAATGATAATACTTGCAGGGTTATTGTTACTAAATATAATTTGAGATTGATTCAATATTTTTTAAAAAAACAAAAATTGAATAAAATTATGAAAAAATTAAAACTTAAATATCAAAATTGCATAAAAATTATGAATTAAAATTACAGAAAAACAATTTTAAGGACCAAATTGCCATTTTTATAAAATATAGGGACAAAAATTTCAATTAATAAGTCTATTTTTAATTTAAAGAATAATTAGCTTTATATAATATAAAGACTGATCATAAAATAAGTTAGAAAAACACGGATAATTTTTACAATAAAAAAAAAAGAAAAAATAACAAAAGAAAGGATATAATTTTTGTTATTATTATTATTATTAATATATTTTATTTTATACACGAATAATAAAAAAATACATATTACTAATAAAGTTGGACATTCCCCTGTATATTAATTTTGAAATATCATTCTTTTGTTTTTCCTTCTTATCGACAAAAGACGACAAATATATAATTATATAAGGGTAATCAACCCATATTCAAGAGACATGTTTACAAACTTATATGTGAAGCTAATATTTTTATCAATATGTAAGTTTATTTTCTTTATTAACTATTAAAACAATTAATATTATTTGTGTGCACCAATTGTTTATTAACCCACATTTACCAATATTTTTTTTTCCTGTGAAACCACAATGGTTTTGTAAAAACTGGGTGTTAGGGTCCTCATGCAAAGAGCACTTGTAAAATTATCATTTAATCACAAATAATCATATATTAGTTGAATTTTATAATACTAATAGTAATTATTACAACTTTACAATTCATGTCAACTTAATTTTAATTAATTGATAGTATATATATGAAGTGTTTACATTGACAATCCATAAGCATTAGACACTGAAAAAGTGAAACTCTCCAAATGTAAAATAATTTTACATTATCATTAAATTACAAATTATCCTGTAAAGTGGTTGGTTGACTTTTGTTGTAATTATCTTAAAAAGCCTACCAACAATTATTTCTAATCAGAGTCGAATTACTAAACTTATAATAATATACTTGAAAATATAATTGTACTTTTTTTCTTACGAAAGTTAGTAAAACCAAGACCAGACTCACCAGATACAAATAATTGTATTTTTTTAAATTGTTATATTATTTTAAATTTTATGTTAGATCAAATAATCCTAAAATACTTTGGAATAAATAGATCATTCTTAGAAAATAAAATAGATCTTTAAGACACTCAATTAATTGAATGATTGTGCACAATTCACTCTAACAGCTACAAGTTTTAGTAAATATTTACAAGAGTATAAAACTTATGTTTTGAAGTATAAAATATGCATTTTTAAGTAGAGTTTTATTTGTTTTTTTTTTATCTTCAGTATATTTTCAAATATCACAATTTTTATTAAAGGTAACTGTATTTTGAATAATTTTTTCCCGAGTATAAATCATACTGACTTAAAAATAAGACTAATATATTTATCTTTAATATTTTTTTTGTTTGAGTTTTTTGCCTCAGGGGATAAAGTTATCTATTTAAAATAATTAATATATAACTAACAATATATAAAAGAAACATTAACAAATATAGAGTCTAAAATTAATTAACGCTCAGAAAGTAGAAAAAAAAATAAAAATTAGTTTTAATATATTGTTATTTATCTGAACCTAAATTACGTAAAGGAATTAAGTTTTCTTAGATAAAATTTTCAATAAATTTTCGTACACTTTAAAGGGAAACACATTCCTCTTACAAATTCTCAAAATAAATGATGATAAACATATAAAAAAAAAGAATAAAACTTTTATAATTTCTGACAAAATGGTAGAAACTGATAAAATAATTCGTATATGATCAAGCCTAAATTAAGAAAGTTACTCTTTAGCTTAAATTTGTTCTTAGCATTTTCATCCGAATTGATGTAAAACAAGATAAACAATATTTTTATAGAAGAGATTATTTTTTTATTTTATTCATTCTTCCTTGTTCTTTTTGTTCTTGACCTTGTTATTATGAAAAAGAAAAACTTATTTAGTTACTATATTTCTGGCCACTAAATTATTGAATTCCTTTGATGAAAACAAGTTTAGTGACTAAAATTTTACAATAATCTCTCATTATAATTAATATAAATTTAATAAAAAAGTACTTATATAATATAAAAAAGAGTAATAATATTTTTTTTAAATAAAAATAGTATATGTCCTTATCGGAAAAACATATCATTCTTGCCTTGCAAAGTGAGTGGAATTTTTGGAATCTTGAATTTTCAATGATTGAATATAGAGTTTTGAAGACCAAGGAAACACTCAAAAGAGTTCACAAATTATAGAATAATAGAATTATATAAATATTCAATATATTTATAAACTTTTGGACTTTTAGAAATAAGACTTTGATAATTGAATATATATAATTGATTATCTGCTACTTAAATATCTGTTATATATCCAATTATAGGAGTTGTGCTCAAATTTTATTTAGACATTATTATATTGTTAAATATATTTCCTCACATCTTAGAGATGGATAGGTACATAAGTCCTTCACTCCGAAATTCATAAATGAGGTACAGGTAACCAATTTGTTGGATGAATGAGCTTAAGTGCTTGTGGTATATTAGTTTAAGTAATTAATTTTGAAATTGTATTTTACAACCATCTTTTGAGGATGATACTTTGCAATCTTTTGTGGGATAAGTTTTATTCAACTACCATGTATGTTTCACCTTCCATTTTCACAGTTTAAAAATCCTTCACATTCTCTTATGAGTTCATCAGAATATTCGTGCAAACATTTTCTTTTGTTTTTGGCTATCATTTTGCCTCTCCTCTTCTTCTCCTTGGTATACTTTAATGACATCTTTTTCTCTTTCTCATTTTATGTGGATAGGGATTCTGTGGAGAAAATTTCTTCTCTAACCCCACTGTTGTTGTTAATTTCTTCAAGAGAGACATAGGAAAATTCGATACCAATGAATTGTGAACAAACTCATATAAGAGACTAGGACACCACCTTTAACCTAAAATTTTAAGTCAATAGGTTTATGACTCCTACTTACATATTGTCCATCTTATATTTTTACCCAATGATGTGAGTCTTCCAACTGACCATTTTTCAACCCTTCCAGTACATGCGTTTATGTTGTTATAATGTTGTTACAACTTTAAGATTCTTCACCTACTTTATAGCATACTCCAAGTCACCAAGATGAACTTGACTTTGATTACACAATTAGGTTCTTCGAGGTGAGACACAATATCAATGAGTTATGAACAAAACTCATATAAGATACTAAAACACTACTTTCAATCCAAAATCTTAAGGCATAGGTTTATGGGTTCTTCTACTTATATATTGTCCATCTTACTCATTTTTACTTAATGTGGGACTTCCAACTTGAATTCCTAACAAAGGCTCCCTCTCAAGAGGTGTTAGAAACAACCGAGTCAAGCTTAGCCAAGAGGAAGAGGAAGGATAAATTCCCTTTGATTGTTGACCTTGAGTACTTCTATATACTCGGAGAAGTTGCACTTTATCCCTCTGAGTTTACCGAGGGAATCAGTTGAGGAGTTTATCTCCTATTTTAACATGTGCTTTGATAGTGTGGTTGAATTCATTATGGCTGAGGCTTGTGATAATTTTAATAGTCTTTATGACTAATGGTGAAGACTTCATATTTGTATATAAGATTTTTTTTCAAGGAAAGCTTGATTATTCCCTTTGTCTCCTTTTGAATGTAGAATGTTGATGACCATGAATGTGGCTCCCAACTAACTTCACCCTAATAATTGAATCTTTTTAAAAGCTCTTCAAATACTCTGTCATTTCCTTCAAATAACCCCAACTAATAACAATATCATGTTTTTTATTATCAATTAAAACACATGCCCAAGGTCAATTAGGTGTCTTTGAATAATATCCAACATGATCTCTTTTCACTATTTACATCTCTTCCATCCAAAATTTTAAAAATAAGGTTTTCAAACAAATGCTCGTCGAAAGATTCTTAGAACCAAATTTTTAGGTGTCTTTGAACGATGTCCAACACAACCTCTTTTCACTATTTACATCTCTTCCATCCAAAATTTTAAAAATAAGTTTTCAAACTATAATGTTCGCCGCAAGATTCTTAGAAACAAATTTTCTTTTATCTCGCTCATAATCCTTAATCCTTCTCATACTAGCAAAGACTTGATAAATTCAAGTTAAAAGGTGAATATCTTCTTTCTCTCAATGATAGAATAGACATTGAAATCATAGAAAGAATTTCTTAACTAATAAGTAATAAAATTCTTTTTAATGTGCCTTCTCACCGAGGATCCAAATTATTAATTTTCAAAAAGTAGTATAGTTTTAAATTCTACTTACAAATATGATTCTCAAATATGAACACACTCAAATTAATTTTTCTTTCTAGTTTAGTTTGATTGATCATGTTATGTATTAATTTTCATGACGACTTTGAAATCTTGAATCTATATTAAAGATAAAGATAAAGATGATGATAATTGTACTATAAGCCAAAACAATCTTGCTATGCGAAGTTGGTTCTAGCCACCGAGACCGAGAAATGTATTATACATGACTGAGATGTCTCAGACTAAGATGTCGTAGATCGAGATGACTGAGATGTCCTAAGCCAAGATGGTCGAGCTATCTTAGGCCAACATGTTCTAGATGTCTTAGGCCAAGATGACACCAATATACTTTGTTGAGTACTTGTTGAGTACTTAAAATGATTATCAAGACTAACCATAATTAATAATAAGAAATTATCTTAAATCCATCAGAGTTAACCTAGAAGGTAGTGCTAATTCAGACCCACTATAAACAATACATGCAGTTGCCTATAAATATCAAAGCCCCATCCAGTGAAAGGTATGCTTTTAATAGGCTTCTCAAACGCTCTGAATACTGAGTACTAACTTAAGCATCGGAGAACATTTTGTAAGTACTTCCCCCTCTCCAAAGAAGCCGAGAAGCGAGATCCCGATAGAAGGTTAAGACCTAAAGACCTATTCTTGATCAACTTTACTAAATGTTGAGACCAAGACCGAGTTTGAGAAACGGTTGACCCAGAGTTTCTTTTCAAATCAGATTAAAGAAATTATTTTCGAATACTTGAAATCAATCCCATAACATATCAATTTTCTTATAGACCAACATAATGTTTCTATGTGAAAAAATAATAAAGATAATAATAATAAAGGTAATAATAATAATAATAATAATAATAATATAATAATAATAATAATAATGACAATGATAATAATAATAATAATAATGATAATAATGATGATAATAATAACAATGATGATAATAATAATAATAATGACAATGAAAATAATGATGATAATAATGACGATAATAGTAATAATGATAATAATAATAATAATAATGATAATAATAATACACTTATATTTTTAAATATCCAAAAAGTATTTTTTTTAGAAAAAACAAACATTTCTAAAAGTCATTAAAAGAAATACTTAATATTTTAAATGAATGAAAAACAAAGAATTATAATTTTTTTAAGGAAAAAACATTTTACCCTCTTAAATTTATATAATATTTTAAAATGTATAAATTTAAAATAAAATAATGTTTAAAAATTTTAAATTAAAAAATAATTTAAACAATTGTTATAGGTATTAAGATGATCTTAAACTATTAACACGTTATTTTCTACTAGTTGTTCTTGCTATATTACTAGTTGTTCTTGCTATATGAGATGTGTTCTTCTTATTTCCTTTATAATTTGAGATGTACTCTTCCTTCCTCTAATGGGTGGGTATCCTAAGAACATACTTTGACGTTCAAATCAATTGAGATACATGTAAGATAATAAATGTGTAGTAGTGCATATAGTTAAATCTTTACCTATTTATAATATTTTAATGAACTCTTACTTGAATGATGTTTAATTGATGATCATGAACATATTGTAGTTTGCTTTATAAGTGTTGAGATGTTGTGATCTATGTGAGCAACACCATCTAAGTTCATGAATAATACAATGGGCCCTAATCTTCAGGGGGTGTCTTGGTGATGAAAGAAAATTTTCATTTTCTTTTATGGCCAAGACTACTTGTGCATCAACTGAGCATGATTCATACACTAACCCATTGGGCTCGAGGATGTCAAAATAGTCAAAGCCTTTAGAGTTTAAAAGATGGGTGAGAGTTTTCCAGTACATATTGTGTTTCAAAAATCTGAGTTACTCCAATTGCATAAATTTTGTGTGGTTGTGTGTCGATTTCTTGGACAGATTGTATGTGAATGGTTAGGCTTAAGTTTCATGGCCATGTGATGTAGAGTCACTTCCAAAATTGTATTCCAACTTTTGTTACTATAGTGTTTAAGCGTATGGAATACACGTGGAATCATGTAAAACAACTCAATGTCACGTCCTTAAGTAAAGGGGGGAAATGCAAAAGAAGAATGCATAATTTATGGTGTAAAGGTTGTCTTGGGTAATGTACACATCTACATGTTCATCAAGGTTAGTAGTCTCATCATAACAGTCAATTGATAAGCTATTCTAGTTTGTTGACCTTCATGTACTATGGACATAAGGGTTGGAGATGGTGGTGTAGGTTGAGAATAGCTTGAGGTTTCTATCTCCTCCCCGAGTTGTCCACAACTTGGCCATACAAGGTGTTCGGGTTTTTTTGTCTAACTTTCTCTTTATTTGGAGATTTTCCTCATTATGTCTTCGCTTCATTTCTTGAGTGCAACTAAATCATTTCTAAATTCAACAAGTGATGTCAGATCATTGTGGTTCCCTTGTGCATTAAGTGACCATTGTCGTTCGTTGCTTATACTCATTATGTTCCTTGATTTATAGCATGTAGTGTTTGATAGTTCAATTAAGGGTCTATGATGGATGTCATCTTGTTCTTATAAGGACCAAGATGACTCTACAATACCAATATCTTTCCTCCTATTAGTTGTTTATGTTGTCTGAGGTGTATTCTTCTTGATCTTGTATAGTCTACAATGCATTATTCATTACTCTTGTTAATATTTCATCACTAAAATAAATTGAGATTTATGTAATATAATGAATATGTAATAGATAAATATTACATATGTTTGAAATATTCACTTATTTATAATATTTTAACAAACATTTATATAATATAAAACTAAATTAACTTTTGAAGTCATCTTAATATCTTATTCATACTTAATTAAATTATTAGTATATACATTGTTTGTTTTATAAAGTTTCTAAAATTACTCAAACCATCATCCCACTAACCCTACATTCACGGGTAGAAAATGACATTTTACAACATGATATAACGTCGATTAAAAGGTAATCGTTGTAAACAAAAATATGGTGATAATTTTGAAGTAAATGGTAACATATTGCATCGATTAAGGAATAATCGATATAATAGGGGTGATTCTATATCGATTAATACATATATGTTATTACATAAAGCGATGTAGAAAATAATCCAGAAAAAATCACAAAAAAGTTTTTGAAAAGAAAATTAAGTGCGTCACTTGTTACCAAGGTTATCAGACTCGAGAGTCTACATAAACTCGTAAGATGTTGGTAAACTCGACTCATAACCCGTCTCGTAGACTCGTAAGAGTCTACTTCAAAAAAAATTTAGTAAAAATAAACAAACACACATCATTCATGATATCAATATTAAAATAAATAAATTCTTACCATTTAATTCTCTAATAAAATTATTTTCACCATCATTTTCAGCAAAATCTAGATCCAAAAATCTTAAAAACCCATAATCAAATGATAATTGTAATTACAATTTTAAAAAATACCCACTCACTTTAAATTTAAAAAAATTCACTCACTTTAAATTAAAAAAAGAAAAGACACAACAACAAAAAATACCTAAATCCAGACTTGAAACAGAAAAAAAAATCACTTAGCAACAATGGAGGAGAATAGTGTGGAGGAGAACCTACAACGATGATGACAACGGATTGTGATGATGACGACGAATGGCGGTGACAGACAGCGGCGATGATGACGAACGACAGCAACGAACAGACTGTGATGACGACAACGAACCTAGAAGGTGAAGACATGACGACACAAAGACTCGACGTCGCGATGAGAACATTCGATGACGCCATGCGAACTTCGACGGAGACGAACCTTGACGACGATGCGGTGGAAGACGATGGCAAACTCAAACAGTGAACCCAGACGGCGAACCCTAAATCGCAGTTCAAGAACCCTAGATCGAACGCCCCTTCTAATTACGAAATCTAGCTTAAACCAGGTATCATATACCTAATGAAATTTGGGTTTTCTTTCCAACTCGTTCACCCAATACTTGACTCGCAAGTTTGATCGAGTCGACCGAGTTTACCGAGTCTATTCCAAAAACAAGTTTATTGGCGAGTTAACTCGGTCACAGGTAGCTTAATCGTAAACTCGAACGAGTCTACTAGTTGACCCGCGAGTTCGATAACCTTGCTTGTTACATCGGTTGCTGCTCCAACCGATGTAATTTAAAGACTTTTTACATCGGTTTGTAAGCTCTAACTGATGTACAAAGTGACAATGCCATGTTTTGACACGAACTTATTATATCGGTTGTTTAAAACAATCGATGTAATATATGTGTTTTCTAACCTAACATTTTCACTGCTCTTGCTATTTGTCTTCTCTCGTGCAACTTGAGTCTCTTTGGTTCTTAGCTTGCGTTCTCTCATTTGCGTGCGTTTTCTATTGCTTTATTTCACATTTTCTACGTGTTGTCTGTTTGTTTAACTTGTTTTTAGGTTGGCGTTGCAAGTCATTAAGGATGTCATAACAACAATCTTACATGACGCGTGAGCGTGACTAGTTCTACCTTTACCTGTCGCCGCTTCTCTTTGCAATAGTTTAACATTTTTTCAAAATTCATGAAAAATAGTTAGAAATTTGTTTTTAACACAAATTTTTTAGTAACAACTTCTTTTAGTATATATCTCATCGTAGAGTTTTTACATTGTATAGATTTACCATATATTTTTAATCTTCAAAATTTATGGTGAAAAAACTTCAAATGACCATAACTTAGCTCAAATTGAGATGTTCCAAAAATGAAAGTTGCTTGAAATAGAGTTTCAGATTTGGTGGGCAATCCCATAGGGGATTCTTGATTAATTTTTTTTTCAAAATTCCATTGTTTGTTATTTGTTTTTAATTGTTTTAGTATTTTTGAAGTGTTTTCTTTTTCTATTTTACATACCTATACTTGTCAAAAACTTTTGAAAAAATTTTGTGGTGTTTCCTTATATGGATTAGAGATCAACCTACCTTTTTTAATTTTTTTTAAATAGAAATACTATATTGGTTATGAGTAACAACCCATGTAATAAGGGAGATACTACACTACTTGTGCCAAAACCAATGTAGTATCTCTTCCAAAGCCGCATTTCCATTATATTAAATGAGATATTATATTGATTGTGAATCTCAACCGATATAATATCTCTTCTTGAATGTTCTCAGAATTGGTATATTACATCAGTTTTAGAATCGATGTAGAAAGTTAAAGACTATCTATATTATCTATATCAATATCGGTTTTGGAATTGATATAGAATTTCTAAAATAAATGTAAAATATATTTGTTTTTACTAATAGATAGTTGAATTAGTAAACTGACATGTTTAAGATTTATTCATCGAGTTACATAGTCTAAAAGGGATTTCTAAAAGAGTTTTGATAACATTACAACACTCTAGTGAGAAATTGAGTGCACAAGTGTTGGTGGAAGGTGAAGACAGTTATTTAGTGGCACAATGATGATGTTACGAGCATAAATGAACCGACCAAATATGAAGGTTGTGAATAAAATTTTCAAAGTTTGCCGAAGCAAGACTTAATGATCCCAAAGCCGAAACGGTGCCGATCGCTATCCCATCTTTTGTTTCTTCTCAGCCCATTATGTATGTATGTACATTTGCATGCACACATGCATGCATGGACCCCACCCACTCATTGGTTTTGGTTTAAACTTTAGAAGACTTTTCCATTTCCATCCATGCTTACCTCTTCTCTGAGTCTTCCTCTGTCACTCAATTTAAAACTCTGATATTATTTATAAAACTCAATTATCACTCTGAGAAAATGAAAGAAGACTTAACTTAGTCTGGGCCATGCAATAGAGCCCACTTCATTGGAATAAAAACAAAAAAAACTGCTGTGACGTGGTTTGGGTCTGGGCCTGGACACTCCTTAATGTCTTCCTGCTACAAGCTTTAATGTATTCCTGCTACAAGAGAAGATGATAAACATCCTTTTGTTTACTTATTATGCTTTTAAAAGTGATTTTTGTAAATATATAATTTTATTTTTAATATATAAAAATATTATACTCTTTTAATATACAGTCCCAAGATCCAATGCACTATGTTACCAATTTTAAATGAAAAATTCTTCTTTATATTAATTGTTTGATTAAATTATTAATTTGACAAGGTCTTTGATTACTCTGTGTGCGAACCTTGATCTGGTACTTAAAAAAATCTCATCAATAAAGATAATACATTCTTATGTTAGATTGTAATAATAAATTTAATTTTGAATCCTGATGTCTAAAAACACTAGTTGAATGGACACTCAATGTGATTAAATAGTTAGATTAATGATTGATCAAAACAAAATCCAACAATTTTGGGATGAGTGTGAGTTTAAAACAATTAAGATTTTGGACAGGAAAATTTAACAAAAAAAATACTTTCTTAATTTATTCATCGGTATTATATAATGTGTTGGAGCTGAAAGAGAGTATAATTTTTGTTGATTGTTTTTTCAAGATAAATGTCATTATTTTATATTATTAGATGCATTAAGAAGTATTGGTAGATACGACAAGAAGTATTAGTTCTGAAAAGGAGGGTTCAAATAAAGTTTAAAAATTGTTTTGATTTTTTTTTCTTAATAACACCTATTAACACTTTGTAGTTGGTCATTTGACGATTTTTGGAATAGATTTACAAAAGTTTTCACAAATTTAAAAATAACAAGGATAGGAAATTAATGTAATATGTTGTTTATACTAGTTTATCTCAAAATTACACTACATTGCAAACTTTAGAAAGTTATTAACCAATGACAAATATTCTAAATATCATTTATTATAATAAATGATATGAAATCACTCATAATTATCTAATAATATTTTATTGAAATTCAAGACCAAATGCACATTTTTGAAAGGATTGGAGGTAAACTTTTAAAAGAGAGAATATGAAAATACTATTATGCTTATTTTTTGAGGCCAAACTTGACAACTTTGAAGGATCAAAATTTTGCTGAAAATTGTTTCTCTAAATATTCCTATTTAAAAGGCATTTCATGTTAATTACTTCATTCTTTATTTAGGAATATTTTGAATTTTTTTGTTTGTGATATATTTTAGCCATAAAATAGATTTTTTTTTCAAATTTGCTACATGTATTATGAACACTAACTTTTTGCTCAATAGTATAGCATAATGATGTTTTTTTAAGAAGAAAATATATAAACAAATATACAACAATACATCAATAACTTTGTACAAATTTGCTCACCCTTAAATAAATTGACTATACTAGATTAAAGTATTGAACGAATCTTACAACATGTAAGATCTATTTTTTATTCAATTCTTACATATTTTATAGATAAAATAGACTTTTAGTCTTCGATGTTTATGTTTTTAAAATATCTCACTGACTTAGCTCCTTCATCTTATTTTATGTTTTATTTTTTATTTATCTTTAATGATATTGTTCTTTAGGATTAAACTGTTTTAAGTCATCCTAATCTTCATCTCCTTTTCTAGAATAGTCATTTTACCTTTAGTAATGTGCTTGATTTCCAGTAAAAAAAGATTTCTTATCAGATTATTTGATTCCTATTTTAAAATAGTAATTTTTGGTAAGTATTTTTTTTTCTCTCACCAGGACTATTCGAGTTCTGTCAAAAAAATGAAGTCAGCAATTTCTTGTATGAAAAATCACAAATAAAATCAAGGAGCAAATATTGAATACATAAGGGCTACAGTTTTTTAATTTATATTCGTGATAATAATACAAAGTTAAACAAACTCGAAAATAATTAAATTTGAGGATTAATTCAGAGAGAAATAATTTAAAGTGAAAAAAATAATTAGAAAAAAAAAGCTTAAATCTTGAGATTAATTAATTGCTAAGAAACATTCAGGCTTAAGTTATTCTACTAACAAGAATTCTTGTAAATTAATATATATATATATATATATATATTTAAGGTTCAAGATAACTAAGTTAATAAAATTAATGAAAAATATGAGAGAAATAAAATAAATAAAAAGACTAGTTATCAATCATGGAAAGAAATAAGGTGGAAACATCAGACCTATCTTCTTCACTACATGTCTCAGATGTATTTGTAACTTCATATTATCAACAATTTCATTTGTAGACATTCAGGTTTGGAGATTTTATCTCGACAGGATTGAGTTAAGTTTTTTCCATATGCTTAAAAATCTATTTTTTAATATATCAAAATTTATTTTAATAAAATGACCATTTTCCGATTTATAATTTTACTCATGTGAAAAGCCTGTTAAAATTAGTTTTTTTTATAATATTTAATATCCTTTGCAATTTTGACTTGTATGTTTGGTGAATATAAAAATGAGAAACATTTGATACTTGTGGGAGTTCAGTCTCAAAAGGTAGCTAGACTAACAATGAGGTCGAATTTGATGAATATTGATAAATATAGTGAGAAAAGTACGTTAAAGAAAATTTATAAAAAAAAGACACACGAGACATACACATTAGTGAGTGAGATTTAAATAATGGTAGAACGAGTTCCTCGCATGCCTTTTTAAATAATGTTTTTTTAGTCCCACGCGGGAAGGGTACAACGTGTCAACTTGCATGCACATTAGTAGTAATCTCCTGAAACACACACTGCTATTTTAATTTCTTACCCCTCCAAACCATTAATTACCAATGACAAGACTCAACTCTTCTTATATGTTTAGGAGGTTACATCATAAGTATTAAGAAAAACATGTTTTTTAATGATGTTAAAAGAATTATTGGTAGGAAAGTGGAGAGTGAGAAAATGATTATATAAAAGAATGGAAGCATGGAGAGTTGAGAAGAGAGAAGAGTGGTGAGAAGAAAAGAAAGATGGGAAACTACACATACCACATTGAAACAGTTCAATCATGGTTGCTCCTCAGCAGGCTTCACATACTCATCCACTTCGTAGCAGTAGTCTCCATCTGTTACTACCGCATATCCCAGCTCCTACTTCACCCACCAACAGCGCCATGGATACTCATCACAGGAGCTGAACTTCTTCTCTCCATGCTCTGGTTCTTCAACCAAGCCTTCCGCTGGCACCCCGTCTCCCGAACTGCCCTCACCCAGAAGCTGCCGAGGGATGAGAACCTGCCGGGGCTGGACATCTTTGTGTGCACGCTCGACCCTGAGAAGGAGCCCACGGTGCAGGTCATGGACACGGTTGTCTCCGCCATTGCCATGGACTACCCATCTGATAAGCTCGCCGTCTATCTTTCCGACGATGGTGGTACTCCGGTGACGCTCTACGCCATGAGAGAGGCGAGTGAATTCGCGAGGGAGTGGGTTCCCTTCTGCAGAAAGTACGGGGTGAAGTTGAGGTGTCCCAAGGTCTTCTTCTCTCCAATGGGAGAAGATGAAAGCCTTCTTCGCCACGAGGGATTCCAGGCTCATCGTGACCTAGTCAAGGTATATATATCTATCTTCTTCTTCCCATCAACTTAAATAAATTAAGAGTGTTTCTTACTTGGTTTTAATTCACTAAACTAAGAGTATTTTTGAAAGAAAATTTCATGGTTACAGCTGCTGCAATACTTCTGAGCTCAAGTGCTTGTTTCCTACTGTTGTTTTACAGGCTAAATACGAGAAAATGCAGAAGAACATTGAGAGATTTGGTTCAGATCCTAAAAATCTTCAAATTGTGAGCAACAGGGCCCCTCGTATTGAGGTATGACTGGCCCACAACAACGTTGTCCTCCAAAAGTTCTCTTCTAGATGTGGATCACTTATGTGATTCTTTTTTTATGAATGGGTGATTTGGCTTTGAATTTTCAACATAAACTCACATAATTTAAACCACACTTAATTACTACATATTTTACATTTAACCATATCATCATATATATTACGTTTTTTTTCATCAATTTTTTTCTCTTAATTTTTATATCCTTTACTGGTCATTCAAGTTACAAACGGACAGAAAATAAAATTTTAAAAATTAAAATCAAAATGTCTTCCCCAAAAGTTTATAATAGAATAATATATTTTTATTTTTTTTCAACTTGTTTTTTTGAAATTCCATTAATCTGTTTGAAGTTGAAGAGATTTGACAAAATGTGAAAAGTAAAAATTTTATGGTATAATAACATAAAAAAAGGCTTAAATAAAGTCACAAGTTAATGAAAATCTAGTGATAAAATATACTACTAAGACTTAAAACTACTTAAAAATAAAGGTTGGACACTTGCTTTGAGAGCTCCCTAACATCAATTAAATCTAATTTAATATTATTGTGTGATGTGGATCACTCGTTTAGTTTATTAATTTTTTTAATTAAAAACATTAACTGCTTTTATAAGTTAAGGTAAAATTGACCTATCTCTTTTATATAATATAATTAATTCGTAATTATTTTATTTTTTTCATTTTTTTACCTGCCTCTTATGATTCCTTTGATAATGTACACAGTCCTCATCAAACAGTCTATATTATCTTATTATATTTAACCAAACTTTTGGTTGTTAGTGGAAGTAAACAGGAAAAACTAATTGGTATTTGTATGTGTTTAGATTCTAAATGAGCAACCAGGATTGCCACTTGTTGTTTATGTGTCTCGGGAAAGAAGGCCATCCCTTCCTCACAAATTCAAAGGAGGAGCCCTCAACACATTGGTGTGTACTAATTGAATTTCATCTCTACTTTTTGATCAGTTCTTGCTTGATCAACATAGCACTTTTCAATTGTGGTTGCAGATCAGAGTCTCGGGTTTTCTCAGTAATGCACCTTATTTTCTAGTGGTGGATTGTGATATGTATTGCAATGATCCAACCTCAGCCAAACAAGCCATGTGCTTCTTCCTTGATCCTCAAACCTCCAAAGACACTGCATTTGTTCAATTCCCTCAAATGTTTCACAACCTTAGCAAAAAGGACATCTATGATAATCAAACCAGAACTGCTTTTAAGGTAATCATACATACATACGTACGTACAAACCATTGGGCCCTTTTAATTTCCTTTGTGTAACGAAATTCTGTACTTTCTTTTAGACAATGTGGCAAGGCATGGATGGACTAAGAGGTCCTGGTCTTTCTGGCAGTGGAAATTACTTGAGTAAAAGTTCGTTACTATTTGGAAGTCCTAACCAAAAGAGTAAGTAAATATGGTCTCTGTAAGGTTTAATTTTTTATGTCACATTACCGTAAAGAAATTATATCTAATTTCCAGTTTGTGTGTCATTTTTCAATCTATGATTGTAGATGACTATCTGCAAGACGCACAAAAGTACTTTGGCAACTCTACTGGGTTCATTGAATCAATGAAGGTCATCCGTGGACAGAAAAGTAGCAAAAATAGCAAATCAAGGGAAGAAAAGTTAAGAGAAGCTCTAGAAGTGTGCTCCTGTTCCTACGAAAACAACACAAAATGGGGTACAGAGGCAAGTGTTGATGATATGCATATAGATACCATATTTGATGTTCAATTCATCTTAATTATTAGATGTTCATGAACAAAGATTGATGAGCATGCAAATGTAAATTTGGTTGGTACACGCAGGTGGGATTCTCATATGCGATCTTACTAGAGAGTAGTGCTACTGGGTATTTTCTTCACACGAGAGGATGGAGATCAGTTTATCTTTACCCGAAAACACCATGTTTCTTAGGGTGTGCCCCCACTGACATAAAGGAAGGCATGCTTCAATTGGTTAAGTGGTTGTCTGAACTTCTCTTGCTTGGTGTCTCCAAATACAGCCCTTTCACTTATGGATTTTCAAACATGTCCATAATCCATTCCCTCACTTATGGCTTCATGACAATGTCATCCCTCTATGCTATTGTCTTCATCCTATACGGCATTGTACCTCAAATATGCCTCCTCAAAGGAATCCCTGTCTTCCCAAAGGTATATTATATTTCACTATACGTGTCACAAATATTTTAGCATGCAACATATTAAAGATAAGTTTTTGAGAGATTTGTTGATGTTGTCACAGGTGACAGACCCTTGGTTTGCGGTGTTTGCATTTGTGTATGTATCCACTCAGGTTCAACATTTGGTAGAGGTTGTTTCTGGAGAAGGGTCTGTGGCAATGTGGTGGGATGAACAAAGAATATGGATTCTGAAGTCAGTGACGAGCATATTTGCAATCTTGGAAGCATTGAAGAAGCGGTTGGGGCTGAACAAGGTGAAATTCTCCTTGTCAAACAAAGCCATCGACAAAGAGAAGCTGAAGAAGTACGAGGAAGGTAGGTTCGATTTCCAAGGTGCAGCTGTGTTCATGGCTCCGTTGGTTGTGTTACTCATAATCAACATTGTTGCGTTCTTTGGTGGGATCTGGAGAGTGTTGAATGTGAAGAATTTTGAAGAAATGTTCGGTCAACTTTTCCTCGTCACCTATGTTATGGTTCTCAGTTTTCCCATTCTTCAGGCCATAGTAACCATGAAAAGCAAGAGTGGGTAGTGAAATTTTCTCATAAATTCCAGAGTCTATGTTGCATCTGTATCTTACAATCAAACTGCTTAATAACTTCTTCTCACTCTAGATCAATCTAGTACTAGTTTATTGCTTAGTTAATAACTGAAATATCCCTTTTTATCAAAGGTGTTATTTATTATTATAATAAATAAAATCATCTGTCAATAACTAGATTTTTGTTTCAACATTGTCGTACTCCCTTACAAAGCATTTCTTAGTAATGCATACCCCAGTCATATTCTTACACCACGTTTACAATAACGAAACATGCATATTTGTCTGTTGTGGAAGAATACTATAATACAATAAGGACAACAGTGTAATAACAAAATTTCCCATCAGGGAAACAAATATGAAATAATTAAAATAACTTTTTTCAAAATCATGTAAAAGATTACATTCTTTAACTTACGATAGACTCTTAACTTAAAATGATTGTTTTTCTTTTTAATTAAATTAGTGCGAGCCCTATAAATTAATCACCATCCATTCCAATTTGAGTAGATTTAAATTATGTGGATAATCATTTAGCAGAAATTTTGTGATTAACTTACATCGAATTAGTGGCAAAGGAAATGAATCGAATGAAATATTAGTGAAATAAAAGAAAAGAGGTGAAACTTTGAGACTCATAAAGTAAACTACATCTACTACACAACCTAAAATATTAATATTTTAAATATTTTTTTATTATTTTTAACTTAAAATACCACTATATATTATTATATCGTAGGTGCATTTTTTTTTATGAATGTCAAATTATAGTTTTGCATAAAAGAAATACGTTGTTAATCATTGTGACACCTTAACCTTTGATGTGTTTGACTAATATAAAAAAAACATTTCAGCATACTGTTCAATGAAGTTTCTATAACTCTGTAAATTATTATTATTATTATTATTATTATTATTATTATTATTATTATTATTATGTTTATTATGTTTATGTTTATGTTTATGTTTATTGATATTTTGGGATTTTTTTATTTTTTTATCTTTTAATAATTTGAAAACCTTGTTTGTAATAATATAATCTAAACTAGAACTAAAAATAATAATATTTTTTTCTGATAAGATGATGTTTCATTTTCACAACATAATTTTCAATAACTATGTGAATAATATTTGTAATTGACTAAAATTTTATAAAGAAGAATGCTGCAGGCAATATGTTTCTTTTATTTTCCGCTTAATTTCACTCATTGCTACATCAAAAAATTCAAACATTAATAGATTTTTTCCAAATAAAAAAAACATTAACAAGTAAATTTGTATAGAAAAAAAATAACAACAATTATTTCTACTTCAAACAATAACTTTTTTGTCAAAGAACTAAAATAAAAAGAATCACTAAAAGTAATTTTGTGTAGAAAAATAAAAAAGAGTATATTAATATAAGAAAAATTATATACCAGCTCAAAAAAAAGTTTTAAATAAAAAACCATTAAAAAAACTAATTTAGTATAGAAAAAATAAAATTAAAGTTAAAAAAATATAAGAACAATTATATGCTAACAGGAACTAATTTTTTTACAAAGAAATAAAATAAACGTAATAATTAAACAACAACTACTAATTTTGTATAGGAAAAATATATGTTAATTTAAATCATAACTGAATATTTTTAAAGAGATAAATAAACAATAGAAAAATAAAAAATATAACAACATCCTAAATGTTTCACATAACAATAATACAGAAAGAATATAGTAATAATTATCCAGTAATTATTTTTTTTCTATAGAAAGAAAATAAAAGATATGATATATCTATTATATTTATGATACCACTTGTTATGATTTATTTTTTTTTTCTAGAGAAAGAAAATAAAAGATATGATATATCTGTTGTATTTATGATATCACTTGTTATAATTGGTTCTTGGAAGAATTCAAGAGAGCATAATCAGGGACTTAGACTCACACTTAGATTCCTAACAATCTCCCTCTCAAGTGAGAGTCCTCATCAGCTCTTATCCCTCTTCTACACTCCCCATCGTATGAGTCGGTCACTACTATCAGGTCGGTGCGAACCTTCGACTCTGATACCACTTGTTGTGAGAATCCGATAGGACATAATCGAAAGATCTCATAAGAAGAAAAAATTGACCAAACATACATAAAACACCACCTTTAACTCAAAACCTCAAGACAATAGGCTTATGAGTTCTTATATATTACTTAACTTTCTTATTTTTATTTAATATGACACTTAGAGTTACACTTAAATTCCTAACAATATCCTATAATATTAAAGTAAAAAGAAATCACACTTATGTGTCAATTTTTCATTGTGCTTGTTCATTGATATGCATTCTTTATACAACAACAAACAATAATATTCTCTTTATTGTTTTTTCTTCTTTTCGTCTTTCTTATCCTTCTTAATATATAACCAAGTCGTTCCGATATACGACTCTTTATTTTTATTTTTTTTCATTTTTCCTTTTTTTTTCATTTCCGTGTGTAATATTTTTCCATTGAAAAGTGTGCGAGAGACGTTGAATCACAAATCACATTATTCAGGCGTGATCCATCTAATTTAAGTTACAGTTTGAACTATAACTTATCTTATGATATGTAAAAGAATATTTTTGAAATAAATCACTATTCTAATTGTACTATTTTAATTATACTACTCCAAATAACTTAACTTTAAGAATAAAAAACATTATTTTGCTCATTCAAGCACCAAGTAATATGTACAGTAATTAAATGTAAATATATATATATATATATATAGACACACACAAGTGGTAGTTGTTTGGAGTTGTTTAGAATTTTTCTTGGTTGAAGCAAAACTGAGATTATGTTTCTTAGTAATCATATATGATGCTTGCATTATGAAGCGTAGGAAAAAATGTAGCGTTGAAATCTTTGGCTAGCGTACTAAAGTTCTAATATATTATGTGATAATAGGATGTTATATGTAGAAGAACTTGGATGGTTTGACAAATATGTAATAGCAATTAACTTTAAGATAGAAAAATTATCTTTTGTTGTTATGGAACAGAGATTTATTTAGAGTCAACGTCTTAAAATTTATATGATTTGAAGGTTTTGAATTTATAGCATTAGGTAATCATACTAAGGAGAAAAAATACATACTATAACAAAATAAAACGTGATTTAAAATGTAACCAATATAAACCAAAATATGTTGTTATTTTTTAAATTATGTAAAGAGATATTACATCTATTAACACAAAATCAATGTAATATACGTCATTTTACATAGGTTGTCACCCCTAACCGATGTAGAAAAGATTGAAAAAAATAAAAATTTAAAATTTGGAAATTTTGTTATGGCACTGAAGATATTACATCGGTTGTTAGCTCTCAACCGATGTGGTATATAACCCATATTACATCGGTTCAGAGTTCTCAATCGATATAATATATTCCTCATGGCCTGCGAGTGAACATTTGGGAAAATTTGGTGAAATTTGAGTTATAGACTATATCGGTTGGGATATTATAGTTCACTCGAGTTAAAATTAGGGATTTATGACCCTCGTGCACAATTTTTCTCTTATGCTTCATTCTCCTTCACTGAGCCTTGTTCGCTTTGCCTTCTCATTCACTGTTGTGCGTCCCATTGTTTCAATCACTCTCAAAGTTTTGTTCACTTTTTAAGTTTGGTTTGGAGCACTCTTTAAGTTCACGTTTTTTGGTTGACATTTTGGGTGCCACTGGTTTGTGTTTAGGTGACATTGCTTCATGTTTTGGGTGCCATTGGTTCACGTTTGTGTGCCATTTGTTCGCTTTTCGATTTCACTTTCACTGATACGTTACGTCTTGTTATCCCCTATTTTCTTTTGCTCTCACTGTCTTTGTGATTTCATTCACTCTATTTTTGCATTCACTGGTTTTGGTAGATTTCATTTGGGTCCATTTGCGTTTATTGGTTTTGTTCTGACTATCTACAAGATATATGTTTTCTATATCTTTAATATTGTACTATTTGTCTGCTTTGACTGCTTTCTATACGCTTGTATCATAGATTTTGGGTTTCAAAAGTTTTAGGATGAAAAAACTTCAAATAGTCATAATTTTTGATAGAGAACTCGGATTGAGATGCTCCAAAAATGAAAGTTGCTCGAAATGGCGTAACGAAGCTCATGGACAATTTGAAATCAAAATTCTTTCCAAAATTCTATCGTTTACTATTTGTTTTTTATTTTTTTAGTATTTTTGACATCTTTTTTCTATTTCACCTATCTATACTTATCAAAATATTTGAAAATTTATGTGGTGTTTCATTATATGGATTAAAGATTTTGTTAAAATGTTTTGGAAAATTCTGATTTTCTTTTTAAATAGAGATATTACATCGGTTGAGAGTCACAACCGATGTAATAGGGTAAATCAGTTGTGGCTCTCAACCGATGTAATAGGGTAGATACTAGATATAGTATCTCCTCTTAAACGCTCTTAGGATTGGTATTTTACATCGGTGATTTATTTATCAACTGATATAATATATGTACATACTACATCGGTTTATAGAACCAATGTAAAAATCGCCTGCATCTATATTGGTTCTGAAATCAATGTAGAATGTTCTCTACAACCGATATACCGATGTAAAAAGAGTTTTTTCTACTAGTATGAAAATAAACTGGAAAAAAAGAAGCATGTTGTGATAACAGAAGAAACAACTCAGGAAAGTGACAAATAAAGGACAAGAATTAATGGATGGAAGTATTGGGGATGTGATGATGAAACCACCACCTTTGCATGTTCCTAAAAAACCACCAAAAACTCCCAATTAGTAATAGCATACTTTGGATTTCCTTCCAAGTTGTTTCTAAGAAATAAGTCCAATTTCCTATGCATCAAAACTTACAAGTTTATCATAGATTTACATTTTAAGGATAACTTAAAAAAATATACACATTACATATAAAAAAAGAAATACTAATAAATGCAGTAATAACTGGTTTGACCTTGTCTTCTGCAACTTGTAGGACTCATGGGAAGCAATGCTAAGTGAAGTTCTTACATACATTATCCTCAAGTCCCCACAGAGACAGTCACGGAAAAATAGTGAGAGAGGGTGCTTGAATGTGTGTGGAAAAATTCATGAAAGTAGTAAATAAATGGCCCCAGTTGAGTATTTGAAATGGCCTGCAACAATGTTGGGTGCTTAAGTATGTATGTATAATTACTGCAAGGTATGGTAGAGAGCAGGTGAATGTATTGATTGCATTTCAACCACCGCTATTTACCATCTTGTATTAAATCCTCTTCCCTCTCCTTTCAAAGCCATGCCAACTTGTTTTTCTTCATTCTTAGAGATAGATAAATCAACTAGCACTTTGCTCCATGTGCCTCTCTTCACTCTCTCACACTTTTATGGCTAAATTTGGAGTGTCCCCATTCTTGGTGCTTTTCATGTTGCTGAGTGGTGGTGCAGTGAGAGGCCAAAATGGGAGAGAAATGGTGCCTGCCATGTTTATATTTGGTGACTCTCTCATTGACAATGGCAACAACAATAACCTTCCTTCCTTGGCTAAGGCCAACTATTACCCTTATGGCATAGACTTCAATGGAGGCCCTACCGGTCGCTTCTCAAATGGCTACACCATGGTTGATGAAATAGGTATACCCTTTATCAACTCTTTTTTCTTTTTCATAGTGCTAGTCACATGACAAAAGCCAACCTAGAATATGTGGTTAGTTCGTTTGAGTCCAAGCAAATAGAACATGCATGAGTATCATTTTCTAACAAGAGTATAAGACTACTCGCTATTCACAAATTATTGCACCCTCTTCTCTTGGCATAGACTGTTGTTGCAAGCTTAGGAATTTAAAGCCAAAAGCTTGAGGAATGAGGCATAATTTGCTATGACGAAAATTGTAACATGTATCATTATGAGTGAGGTTAAGTTATACGTAAAGTCTTAATTTAACTAGATGGTCATAAATTTCAGATTCCTCGCTTTATAACTGATTGTCCAGACAGATTTTGAAAGATAAAGTAAAGCAGTTGAATTGTTCATTTTCTTTTACAATATCTTTTTTGTGGCACAAAATTGTCTTTTGAGGACATGCTGCCAATTTTATCACCTTTGCCTTACTTAGGAAGCCTACTAAGGCTACCATGAATGAGGTGAATAATTTCTATACACCTAACGGCCTATCTCTTGGCTACAGGCTATTAATTATATGAAGTAATTGCTTGCTGTAAATTTCTCTTTTCTCCCACAAGGCCATTCTACTTTGTAGATGTGGTTGGTGTATGTAGAAAAAAGGGTAGACAAACTTCTTTCATGGAATTTTCTTGCAGTAAATGATGCATTAAAGAGGATATGCAGGCTCCTCCTATACTTTTAGCTACACACCCCTCGAACCGGAAAAATACTCGTGTGGACAGACTCTCTGCCTACGCAAGTTGGTAGATTCAACCAATCAAAACTCATTGTCAACTCCTACTCAATATAAATCCTTTTAAGTGTAACATGATAAATAATTACTGTTAAAGTAATTAAGCCAACCTGACTTAAGGAATATATACTCTCACCTAACTTGTGTACACGGAACCTACACAAGTGTTTCTCACTGGACTGTAGTGACCAAATAGAAATTACGTGTTAATATGCAAGGCAATATAGCTCCCATATATGAAATTCCCCACTTCAAAAAATCAAGCATTGAGATCAATCTTGGTATATAAGGTCAAACGGTTTCTAAAAATAAGGCCATAAAGATATTCTTGTTAAGCACTAATTTTCGTTGCAGGCACGTTCTCTGACTCATATGATTTACCTTAACAGTATCCGTAATGATTTTGAGTAACATGTATGATTTCAACTGAATTTGAGTCTGATGTGTTCATATTAATGCAGCTGAACTGCTTGGACTTCCCTTGATTCCTGCATACTCACAAGCCTCAGGGGATCAAGTGCTTCATGGAGTAAACTATGCTTCAGCGGCTGCTGGAATCCTTGATGCCACTGGCAGAAACTTTGTGTGTAACATCCATTCATCATTTAGATTTTGGCCTGAACATTACTTAAAGCAACCTTCTTTTTCTTTTGAAGAATTTACTTTTGTTAAATAACTACTAATTGTCTTTGTATGATTACTGACATTCAGCTGCTTTTCAGTATTTTAAAGAAACAAAACAAAACCTCAATTTTAGAGTTGGTTTTTTCTATTTCCACTTTCCAACTCATTCATTAAAAGACAATAGGTAGAGGCTGAATCAGAATGGATTCTCTTTGAGCAGGTTGGGCGAATACCATTTGATCAGCAAATAAGGAACTTTGAGAACACATTAAATCAAATAACTGGGAATGTTGGAGCAGAGAATATGGCCACAGAGCTTGCACGATGCATATTCTTCGTTGGAATGGGCAGCAATGACTACCTTAACAACTACCTTATGCCTAATTACCCCACCAGAAATCAGTACAATGGACAGCAGTATGCTGATCTCTTGGCTCAAACATATAGCCAGCAGCTCACAGTAAGATTTCTTAGTTTCTCATATACCTCCTTCTGAAAAACAACCAATGGAGTCCTTGGTCTTTGTCAATTATTATTTGTCATAAGATGTGTAATATAGTGCATTATCATCCGGCCTATAATTTTTAGGTTTGTTAAAATTTTTTATTTTAAATTTAATCCTTGTTTAGAAAATGTTAGGAAGATTAATAGAAAGATATAATAACATTACTTTTGTAAAATTTATATTAAGTTAAACCTACTTTTTTGTCAGTTAATTTTGAGAATTCATGATGACATGTGTTATAGAGGCTTTACAATCTTGGAGCAAGGAAATTCGTGATTGCTGGACTGGGGCAAATGGGGTGTATTCCAAGCATTCTGGCTCAAAGCATGAGTGGAAGCTGCTCAGAAGAAGTGAACTTGCTAGTGCAACCCTTCAATGAAAATTTGAAGACCATATTGGGCAATTTCAATGCTAACCTACCTGGTGCCAGATTCATATTTGCTGACACTTCCCGCATGTTCCAGGACATCCTTCTCAATGCTAGATCTTACGGTATGTATGAATCAAAATATACTACTGCATTCCAGCACAAAATCACACAGATAAAACTGAATGGTGTTCATTCTTTTGTTCGTATATTTGGTCTAGTTTAGCTCTTTGCAATGAACATTTACAGCATGTCTTTCATGATGAGACTCATAGTTTACTTGTCTTCTGTGTAGGGTTTAGTGTTGTAAATAGAGGGTGCTGTGGCATTGGAAGAAATAGAGGCCAAATAACATGTCTTCCATTCCAAACACCGTGCCCTAACAGAAATCAGTATGTGTTCTGGGATGCATTCCACCCAACAGAAGCAGTGAACATTCTGATGGGAAGAATGGCTTTCAATGGGAACGCCAATTTTGTTTATCCAATAAACGTAAGGCAACTTGCTGAGCTATGAATTGAGCCTGTTAAGGAGGAATCTCGCCGTGTCACTGTCACTTATAGCTTCAATGATCAAGTTTACATTTAGTAATTACTAGAAGTATGTGGTGGAACAACAAATTTATTTAGGAATCTATATGATAGTCAGAATGGCTGCAATGTACTGCTACCTACATTTACAATCACAACTGTCTTATGAATTAGTGCTTACCTTCTCTTTTTGTCTATTTTTTATTATAATATGGTAATTGAATATCGCCCTTTTCTTCAGACATTTTAACCAGAATTATATATTGTTGATGATCCCGTGAACAGAGTTGAAATTAGCTGTCAAGAGAAATGTATAGGCTTTCCATAATCGTCTTTGGTAATTTTAGTAGTAAACGTGCTGTAAAATAACCATCAGCTGCCACTATACTTAGTCATGCCCCCTCCACCTATATGCTCCTCCCTCGTTGGGCGCACAAGAGATGGTAGCAAATTATTGTCTACAAATACCTTTGTTGTCATTGCTTGAGTTCTACTAGTGCAAGAGATACTTAAGGATCTTCATTGTATTTAGAAGGGAATTCTCTCAAAGAAATTCTTTGTAAAATCAGTCCAACTCTTGTCATTGGTTCTGAGAGTGAATTAAGCCTAAAACAGTGTATATCCACATTTCAAAGACATGGTGCACATTTCTACTCCTTCATCTTCTACTCTTTAAAATCCTTTCCAACCAACTATATTTTGGTTTAAAGCACAAATAGTATTTTTTAGCTAAACATTAATGTAATTGAACATATTAGCTACTACTTTCTGTTGCACCAATAATAATTTGTGAACCATAAGTGACACGATTAAATACTGGAGAAGGAAGAAAATGCACAAAAATAAAATATAATCAAAAGCAGCTTGAGGTGTTTCATATATGTTTAGACTGAAGCATCCTTAATGTAATATTATTCCTACACAATGGAATTACGAGTGTACAAAAGAAATCAAATGGTTAAGCAACAACAACACTTTCTTACAACACAAGATTATGAACACTGATCAAGCAGCAGAGTGCATAAATGCCACACGAACAGACAACATCCAATATAAACTAAACTTTTACTGTGTTGCCAATTGTTGGATATTAATGGGATAAGTGTATGATTGTGAACTGTATGATTCCTTCGCTAGTAAAATATTGGCCACCTCAGTGGGGTGGAAAGCATCCCAGAACAAGTACTTCTGACGATTTTCACATGGTTGTTGAAGAGGAAGGCAAGTAATCTGTCCATTGTTCTTGCCAACTCCGCAGCAGCCCTTGTCTATCACATCAAATCCTATGTGAAACAATATATATAGATTGCAAAATCAGCTTCTGAGAGCATGTGCTTTATCATGAATGGAGAGCATGTCTACAGAAAAGAGTATTACCAAATGATGTTCCATTTGCGGATAAATCTGAACTGCTTTGATAAAAATCAAGAAAAACAAACTTTGCTCCCGGAAGCTGCCCTCCGTTGAAGTTTTGAACCATTTTCTTAAGGCCTGAATTAAATAGCAAGATGGCATTGTTGATTTTTTCGTTGCATCTGGTGCTGTTACCATGAAAACGGGCTAGTTGATACGGTATGCAGCCAATTTGACCGACTGCTGTGACAATCACTTTTCGTGCTCCTAGTGAATATAATTGCTTCACAATTTGAAGCAAAAATCATTATTAATAATGTTTAATGACAGAAACAATAATAGAGAAACCGCATAGCTAAATGTTAATGCAAGTTAGTTATCATGGAAACTGTTGTTACAAGCACATTTTTTAATTTAAACTAACTTGTGCATGTGGATCTTCAAAAGGTCATCATATTTTGTCAAAATGGTTGAGTTTGAACCACATTAATTTACCTTGTCACAACATTGTGTTCATAGGAATGAAATGGTTGTTAAAATGACCCTGAATGCTAATGCAGTAGCGAAATGTAGAGTCATTTAGAATTAGATGTGAACATACAGATAGCTGGCGAGAGTAATCTTGAAGAAGGGCAGATGCAAAAGCTTTAACAGTAAAATCTGAGCTAGTGGAATAAAAGTCTGGCATAAAGTAGTTATTCAGGTAATCATTGCTTCCCATCCCTGAAAAGAATAGACATTGGTTTATGTAGCTATTAAGTGAGTCATTGTCTCCTCTGAAGAACCTTCTTAGCTGCTGCACTGTGGTGCCAAAGTTTGCCACTTGCTCATTCATTGAAGTATGAGCACCCTGCAAGCAATTTACATAAGAATATCAGAGGAGGTAGCCTAGGAATAACATGTACAATAATATGTGCTTTCTCAAAAGAATCTTGAACACATGCGATTGCATACAAGGTTACTGCCTGTTTCCTCTCTAATGCCTGCGGCTCCAGATGCATAGTTAGCTCCTCTTAAAAGGTCCAAACCCCTTGCTCTTGAGTATGGAGGAATATACGTTCGGAAACCTAGAAGCTGAGCTGCAATTTTCAACATTGTAGTCTTGAGTAATACAGCTATGTACGTATAGGATCCTATTGTCAAGTGGTATATAAAACTTTCAACAAAACTACATCAAATGCTGCAAATAACACACAACTTAGAACCAAACAAAACCTCAGTATATTTCTATTTTATAGTTGTTAGCTACATAATAAATCCTGATATGGTAGGAGTAAGCATGTAACAGAAGTATGGAACATTTGCATGATGATTAAATATGATTCATCACTAACTTGATCATGCAATGAAGGAAGCATAGAATTATACCTAAGGCATCAACGTAAGTTCTCCCATTGGTGAAGCGGCCAGTGGCACCCCCTGGGAAGTCTATGCCATAAGGCCTGTAGTTGGCCCTGGCAAGGGTTAGGATCCCATTGTTGTTTCCATTGTCAACCAAGGAGTCACCAAATATGAAGAAGCATGGCACCTGTTGCCCCGGAGGAAGCCGTGGCTGCACCTGAGACAAGCATCTGCCACATAGGCTCAGCCACAACATCCATGTCAATGTCAAAACCAAATGCTTCATCTTGATGATCACTATCAATTTTCTGACAAGAATGGCTGTTAGGGACATGCCTTCTTATATTCTTGCTCTTAGACACAGTTGTGTGAGCGTATTTATGGCATTCATGTGATAGGTGTAGTCTTGGCCTATTTGATGATTTGTTGGCTAAGTGAGACAATGAGAGAAGAAGCTTTCTGGTAGAGTATTAATGCATTTTACCTCACATGTCTGAGAGTTCCTTTATCATCGGTGAATGGAGCTTCATCTCGTGACCAACAACTGGATCTCATCCACATACTTACTGGAACATGCTAGAGACTTTCCACAAATGCATGAGTTACAGTTATCAAGTTGTGTAAACATTTTTTATTTTGCCAAGTTAATTATGAAGTAGTTGCAACATTTAAGTTGTTGTTTTTTAACAAAAGTGATAGCATACGTTTCTGCCATTCTGAAATTTGATCTTGCACCATACTCAGTTCATAACTGTTGAAGCAATTGGAAATCTATTACATGGAAAGAAGGAATTTGATGGACTAAACTAACACATGTTGTCACGTTTTAGTGACACAAGTACATATTTTACTATTTTTCATGTTATTCAATTTCTTGTGTCAAATTTTATAGAATAAAAATGTAATCAAGTCGTTTTTTTATATATTTTAAAAGAAACCTACTAACAGTTTGTAAGGAAAAAAAAATTCTAACCACTTTTTATTAATGAATCCAAGGTATTTCCAGTCAGAGTGAAGGCGCAAACCATGTTTTTTTTATAAACACTAACATAAAAATCAGATTCTGAATAATCAAGGATAAGGTTATCAAATAATTACACATTTTGATAACTGTTTATTGGTATCATATTTTATTTAGAAAAAAATTATCTTTTAATGAATAAAAACAATTTCTTTATTTAATAAAATAGTTATTGAAAAATTTCTCACTATTAAAAATAATTACATAATTTATTTCCTTAAAAATAACTAGCTGATATTATTTTATGTCAGTTACAAAATTTTATTTACTCTTTTAGTTATTGTCCAACATTTCTTCTTCATAATTAAGAGTAAAGATAGTTTAGAATCTTGTGTTTGTTCTTGTTGTATGACTTTTGTTTACCTTCTTTCTTTGCACATATCTTTTATATATAAAGCTTAAGAAGAAAATAGCTATTTCAAATTTTTTTAATTTCTTTTTTTTATAAACGTAGGGAAATAATTTTTCTCCATCATCTTTTGAGTTAAACACATCATCTTTTGAATTAAACACATAACTTATCATCTTTTGAGTTAAACACATAACTTACTACATGGTAACACTAATATTTTTCATTTATAGAAAATTACTTACATGAAATAACTTTTAGTACATTCTTCAAAAAAATCTTAATATTGACAAGAAATTACGAGATTTTCTTAAATATATATATATATATA
>Ga0209489_100599_pt1 | contig 69720 bp, 25 predicted proteins | sample SiratrowhiteBW_FD_187527 | JGI IMG/M metagenome (GOLD analysis project Ga0209489, IMG submission 187527) | Root nodule microbial communities of legume samples collected from California, USA - Siratro white BW (SPAdes) (version 2) | ecosystem: Host-associated > Plants > Roots > Nodule | place... | reverse complement strand
GCCTAATCTTATGGTTTCATCTTCTCCACAACCCTGTCCATGTCTTACATTCAAGCCTCCACTTGACTCAACATTCACAGTCTCCATTGCTCTTGGAGTGGTGCATGATGTTGTCTTTCCAGCAGTCATGTCCCCACTTGACTCAGCACTTACAATCTCTATTGCTCTTGGAGTGCTTAGTGAGGTCTTTCCAACAGTCAAATCCTCACTTGAGACTATCATTTGGGTCTCCATTTCTCTTGGAGCGCCTAATCTTATGGTTTCATCTTCTCCACAACCCTGTCCATGTCTTACATTCAAGCCTCCACTTGACTCAACATTCACAGTCTCCATTGCTCTTGGAGTGGTGCATGATGTTGTCTTTCCAGCAGTCATGTCCCCACTTGACTCAGCACTTACAATCTCTATTGCTCTTGGAGTGCTTAGTGAGGTCTTTCCAACAGTCAAATCCTCACTTGAGACTATCATTTGGGTCTCCATTTCTCTTGGAGTGCCTAATCTTATGGTTTCATCTTCTCCACAACCCTGTCCATGTCTTACATTCAAGCCTCCACTTGACTCAACATTCACAGTCTCCATTGCTCTTGGAGTGCTTAATATGGTGTTTCCAGCAGTGAATTCCTCATTTGAGACAATCATTTTAGTTTCCATTGCTCTCGGAGTGCCTAATCCTGTGATTTCACCTTGTCGACAACCCTGTCCATGACTTGCATTTAAATTCACAGCAACGTCCACTGTTTCAGCTTCCATTGCTCTTTGAGAGTATGATATTGTATTTCCACTATCCTTTCCACCTCTTGCAATCAAATCCGTACTTGATTGTGACATTTTAGTCTCTAACTCTCTTGGAGAGCATGATGACATGTTTCTTCTTGTTGTTGAGCTTGTAAAGCAGACCCTTGAATTATCATAATTGTATGAGTCAGTTTTAAGATCACTTGAGCCAACACATTTTGCATTATTATGCAGGGTGGACACCATGTTGTTGGTTCTATTCAATGATAGTTATGGTCCCACAATATCAACATAAGGTGCGAAAATATATGTAACAGAATTACAAAACTTAAAAAGGGACTTCATTCTAACAAGCCAGCATAACTGAAATATGTTTCATTTATTCGCTAATAAAACAAGAAATTTACATCATAAAATTATATATGATTAAATATGTAATTATTTGTAGTATAGTCATCTATAAAAAGTAAAATCTTTACAAAGAATGTTATGCGGAATCTGCACAGAAACATTGAAAATTGAACATTGACAGGAGGACCATAATGTTCATTCATCATAATCATGGGGGAAAACAACAAATATTATTCTCACCGTATTAAGTTATTGATAAATTGCTGCTTGAACACATAATCTGCTTCTTCATACCAATTTTAGAACCAGGACTAGTGACAATGGCATATTGAACGAAAATTGTAAGCAGATCAAGTTGTTTCATGCATTTCCAATCTAGTAATCTTTTCTAACCAAATTTTGTCTTATGGGATATCCATTATTATCACCATACCTAATTGATCGATTTATCAGGACTGAGAAAATCAACAGTCAAAAGATATCCATCTTTGTTTTACCGAAACTTACATCTCAGCTCATTATGATAATTAACAGAAATCAATGACCATTTGTTCTTTCTTCCAGTGACTTTAAAAATTTACATTAGAGAGTAAAAAGTTTATGAACTGAAGAAGTGAAAAAACTCAATAGGGAATGAAATGCTAACGAGAGAAGAAAATCCAATACCCAATACATGTGAAAGGTCCACTTGAATTAATAGAAGCTTGAAAATCTGAAAATCAAAAAGGTTCTAGGAAGTCCACATACATAATACGGTATGAGTGCAATATGGATATGGGGATATTAAGATTTTTTTCCAAAAAATCGATACAACAAATATATCGACAAAAAATTTAAATATATCTAACATAAGAGCATAATACTTTTAAAGAGGCATTCACATTACTAATTGCTAATTAATTAATTAATGCATAAATATATCAATAGTCAATAGATGAAGATTGCAATTCACATAAAACACTTCGTCAAAACAAGTAAGCATAGTTCCATATATTTCCCCTGACCATATCAAAATATACCTTTTTTACTATGAACATGTCACAAAATATAGAATATTCCCACTCAGGTTCAGATGTCATAAAAACATTAGTGATGTCAAAAAGAAGTTTTGGATCTATAAAATAAATTAAATTGCTGTTTGGAAGATAGAATCTGAGAAGGATAAGTTCTACCTCATCGTTTGGAAGTGTCATTTGTTATCAATCAGAGACACTATTGGGTTTCCATTAAACAATTAAAAAACAACAGTAGTTTCAGAACTGTTATTGGTCGTATCCGTGTATTATTGGAGTGGTATCCATGGAGTAATGGAGATGAATCAGGCAAATTAATCTTTTAAAGAAAATTAATGGATACTATTTACATTTCAGGACATATTATTGGTACAAAAAACGCATCCAGAAACCAATTCTTTTGCATATTTTTAGTATCTAGACTTCACAAAATAGGTTATGATGGTAAAATCTATACCAAAACTGATTTTAACATGTGAACATCAATCAGATAAAACAAGCATGCACAAGTTGTCATTCGCCACACTTCAATCAAGGAAATCCAAAAATTTTGCCAAACATGCAAAGTCGTAATTATATTCCACAAATCTCAACCATTGCATATATTTATAAGAGGATAAATTGCCATAAAGGAGAAAACATACCTTCAATTTTGGTACGGAAATCAGCCCTAAATTATTGATGTGATAATTTTTATAGATTCACTAAGTATGCGCCGCAAGTGATCACTGCAGTAGAAAATGGTATATAAATCTATGAAATATTTGCACAACTTGAAATAATAAAGAATGCAGTGAATATCTGAAGTCGATAAAAGAATCCAAGCTACATTTTCTAAACAAATAGGAGAATTGATACCAAAGGACACTAGATTAGGAAAATCTGAAATCATAATGGAAGCAAAAGTTAGAGACACTGAATAATTCAAACTGCACAGTAACTCACTAAATCTAATGCGAAATTGATCTGAAAGCCTGTGACCGCATCGCAAAATTGGTCTGAAAGCCAGCGACAACTATGCGAAATTGGTCTGAAATCCAGACAGCAATGAGAAATGTAAAGAAAGCCAGTGACTAAAATGAGAAATTGATATGAAATTGGATTTCCTGAGATAATTGTACCAGGCAAGGATAGACCTACAGTATCTTTGTGTTGAAGAGGACTTCCACTCAGCGGTTAAATAGAATTTCTCTAGAATAACTGCATGGAAGAGCAGCTAAAAAATCTTAATATTGTCAAAATGCCAACCAGGATGATGTGGGCCTCGTCTTTGCTGACGTGACACTCAAACGCGTTTCACACATTTATTGTCTAAATAATCATTAATTAAACTGCCGTTTGCAGATATGCTATGCTATAAGATGTATTTTCATTGCCCTGGATTAGATAAGAAAATTAAGTAACCTTGTATAACCAATTATGCCATGTACAAATATTTTGTTTTGTTGCATAGCTTTTTTCTTACAAAGTTAGATTGACATCTAAAAATTGTAAAACACACTTACAATTTGATGCACAATGGAAACTTGTAGTTAAGTATTATAAATCTTATGCTAAGTTTTAGCATTTCATCGGATAGAGTGCAACCAAAGTAAAATGTGGCCCTTAAGCTTTGTTGCATTTTTTACATAAAGGATAGGAAATAGAGAAACTTTTTCAAACACCCTTTTTTTGTACATTCTCTAAATTTAGATATAATTTCTACTAACACAAATTAAGATTTGATTAAAAAAAGAGTGTTGCAGATGGCATCAATTGTCTCATGGTGAAGACTAAGTGGGCCAAGTTACAGTTAAATCGTTACACTTGGACTGCTAGACTCTTAAGTAGAAAGCGTTGTGTCATAACTAAAGGTTATAGCTTTTGGTCTAATGATAAGTGTTCGATCCAACAATTGGTATCAGAGTCAAGATCATGAGCTCAATTCCTAGCGGGACAATTATTGAGGGTGAGATTGTTGCAAGTGACAGGTGACATCAATTATCCTGAGACCAAGTGTGTCAAGTCACAATCAAATCGTGACACTTGGACTACTACATTCTTAAATAGAAAGAGTTGTATCCTAAACAAATGTTATAGATTTTGGTCTAGTGGTAAAATTCAATACAACAAAGGAAACACCTACTAAACTTTTTAGAATGTGGCCAAAAAATATTATTTATCAATGTAGGAAATAGAGGAATTCCTTTAAGACACATCTCTTCTAGCATATCTAGCTGCCAAGAGTTGTTAGAGATTGAAAGTAAAAGAACTACCAAGAAATTGCCTAGTAGTTAAATAATCTATGTAGCCTCCAAGATCAACCTTTCAAACAATCTATGAAACTGCTACTTGTTTTGATTATATCATTGAAAATTGGTTAGTGATAATTGAGAGGTAAGACAATAGTTTGAAAGGGATAGATGGCAGAGGCAATTGTGAAATGATCAAATGAGTAACTGGTTAGACTAAACGAAAAACTAAACTATACATTGCTCTAAGTCAACCATAACTGATTAGATATTAATACTTTAAATTATGTCAGTCCTAGGACTAATTTACTCCATAGAACTTTCAATTGTGGGTCCAAAAAAAGAATTTGAACAAACCACATTTAATTCTTGAATTAGTCCATTTCATTTGGAGATGTTGTGTTCTTTGATAGATTCTCCAAAAGATTGTTATGAAATGAAAGAAAATTGTCTAAACATTATTAATCTTAAAATTTAAGTTTAGGACTATTTCTATCATACAAGATTTGTTTGAGGTCAAAGTTATATCCACTTATATACAATTCTAAGCTCTATCTTTTCCCAGTGTACCTCCTCACAGCCTGCACTACTAGCTTTTTAGATGGCTAATATGATTGGTGACTCTTTTCAGAGTTTGTGTTTAACCCTAAAACTTCCCAGATAAGAGTTATCCCTTATATATTATGTTCACGCTCTCATCCTAGTCAAAAGCAGGGTATTTCCTAATAATTAACATTTGTTTGATGAAAGACAGAACAAAGAAGATCAACAAGCTCACAACATATAATTAATCTGACGAAAGATCAACAAAACCGTAATTAAAAAAATGAAAGTTGAACAAAATTCACCAGTTTATCGTTTGGCACGCGGCCTAGGTTGTTGGATGTAAAGTCGGAAACATGTTGATGGATTCAAATGCAAGCCTCCTTTGAAGCCTCCAATCCCAGCTACCATTTTTCCCAATTCATACCAACTAATTGTGTTTTTCCGCATCTTCAACTGGTTTTGCATTCCCAGGTTGCCTGATGAGAAATTGCAGAAAGAAGGATTGATGGCTTCAGTCCCCGTGGTCTCAGGGAAGAACATTACTGCATCAAAGTTTCTCAGTTCCATTTATTTTTTCTACAAATAGCATGAAATAGTATGAAATATGGGAAATTTCAAAGTAGGGTTCTCACAGATGATAGGTTGATTGGAAACTCACAACTAAAATAGAAACCCACTTGGATTGAAATCCCAATTTCTTCTGATTGGGAAGGGTTTGTTGTGAAGATGACAAGTAACTGAAGAGAAGTTGGTCAAGGTGAATCTTATCAAGTTCTCATTCACCTTCAAGTAGGGCATTCCAATTTTCAAAGCTAGTCCCTTGGTAATTGAGTCTAGAGAGTGAGTTTAATTTTGTTTTTCATTACTTTCTTTCTAGCTCGTCCGTCTTTTTAATTTTTTTTCCATGATAAAACAATTTTGTAAAAAATATCCAAGGAGTAAAGTACTAAAATATTTGCACATTCCAACCTGTTTTTCTTTAACACCAAATTTTAAACATAGTTTTAGGTCTTCGTTTATAAGTTTTAATAATTTATTAAAAAATAAAAATATATTGTTATCTACATATTATTTTAAACATGATTATATATTTATAAAAATAGTATATGTATTATAAAAAAATTAAAAATTAACATAAATTACTAATATTTATAATTATATTTTAATTAATTATTATTTATAATTTAAAAATATATCATTAGTATTTTATAAACAAATGGTAATTTATATTCTTTTATCTCTTATTTTTTGAAATTTAATAATTTTACTTTTATACACAAAAATTGTAATACATAGATGATAAATGACATGGACATTACACACAATTTTTTTTTTTATAAATATATATTGACATTATTTTATTCCAATCAATTAAATTTTAAAAGGTAATATGATTTTGTTCCTATCAATTAAATTTTAAAATTTGATATCATTAAATTTTAAAAAATAAAGAAGTATAAATTAAATTTCAAATTATTTTTGTATTTATAAAATATTAATGATATATTCTTAAATTATAACTTATGTTTTTTTAAAACAATTTAGTCAAAATATAATTTTAAATATATTATTAATATATAAATAAATTATAATTGTTTGTAATATAGTACTATTTTGTAATTTATTTTTTTATAAATAAAATAGCTATTTTTACAATATTATGTTTGAATATAATATATTTATATGTATTATAAATATATAATTATACTTATAATTAAATAAAATTTATTTTTTATAAATTATGAAAAAATAAAATTGTGCAACCCAGAATTGGCTTCGTTACGAAGTGAATTCTAGCCTTTGAAAAAAAAATCAATTTGGGATGAATAAATATATTTAGCATTAGTGACTGTTAGAACTTCTTAGGCAAAAGAGGTTTATTTTGCAGATTTTTTCACAAACTTTACCAAATGACATTTATTTTAATTCATTTTATTAAATAATAGTAAATAAAATAAAAAATGATTTAAAAAGGGGACAATATTTTATAAAATAAAGGATTAAAAAAAAACTTTTGAAACTAAAATGACCTATTGTGAAATCATAAGGAACATTTTGAAGATTTCCTTTGAATATAATTTTATAAAAATGAAAACAATTTACAATGCAATAAGTTTTGATCCCTGTGTGTTAAAAAAACTTGAAAGTTAAAACACTAATGGTGCATTTGTAAAATTTTAAATTATCTTACTGTGTAAATTGAAGTTCTTATTATTTTAATTATTTAGTTTTAAATGTTACTGTTTCTTAAACTATTTTTCTTAAAAAAAGATTTTTTTCTTTGTTTGGAGTTAATTTTTTTTATTAAATTATACAAATTTGGAAATATAATTATCATTTTTATTTGACTAGGAATTTTTTTTCATAAACTTGTTAAAGTTCATAAGATCAATTTTAAACATTATTTCTGTTTAAGAAAGACAAAATTAATTAGGTAAGGAAACTGATAAATTGTTCTCAAGTTAATGTAAATTTTGATGTAAGTATTAAATATAAAGTAAAATAATTGATGTAAGTATTAAATATTAAATATCTAGGTATTTGAGTTTTGGTTAATCACTCTTTATTTGAATTGAAGTATTTTGATATTCTAAACTTGTTAAATTATTCTAGGTATTTTTTTCAAGTTACTTCATAACTTATAAAAATTTTGTAAAATTTTTTTGTAAGAAAAAAATCTGATCAGACAGTACAGGAATAATTGCTAGACAGTTAATATTTATAATCAACCTGTAATAGATACTTAAAAGTAATACATGCTTAACAGTTAGTATAACACTTAGTATAAGTGCACTAAAAAAACAATAAAATGCTTCAATTTTTTGTATTGGTTCATCGTGGTGATATTAGATTAATTCCCATTTTCTTTAGATAAAGGATTTAAACTAATTAATAAATTATTATAAATATTCTTTCTATAACTTATGATTTACGATTATCTCTTTCATAAATAATATATATATATATATATATATATATATATATTTTATTAATCACATTTGATTTTCATAAGTTTTGTGTTATTTCTACGTCATCACAAAATATATTTATTTACATATTTATTGACAAATCAATTTTATATTTAGTGTTATGTGAGCTAGAAGCTTACTTCTCCTCTCTTCTTAATATGCTTACTCTTATATATTTTTCCCACACACCTATAGTATCCAACAATTTAACCATTTATCTATATTTTTATTGACATACTTATTAAGTGGCGTGTGAATGAGAAATGATTATAGTAAATTTAAAAAGAAATTTTTTTTTTATAAATATGGAGATAATCAGAAAAAATATACATTGGTATATCAATAAAAATTAAATGCAGCATAAGGAAAAAAATATAAGGAAAAGAGTAAGCATTTTTTGAATGAGATTGAATTAAGTAAAATTATGTCTAGCTAGGCCAATTTTCATATTAATAAAGAAATTGCATTGTGTCCGTCTCTCACTATTCCTTTTCTCCATAAGTGAAATTGTGTGTAACTGACACAATTTAATTTTTTTTATATAGAGATCGTATCCCACTAATACAATTTGTCCATCTTAATAATTTATTTCTTTAAATAATTATGAAAAAAAATTGTCCCATTTTATGAAAAAGAAAAACTCATTAATGATTTACATAAAAATTATTAATTGATAATTAAAACTTATTAATGATTCACATAAAATTTATTAATTAATAATTAAAATTCATTAATAATTGACATAAAAATTATTAATTGATAACTTTTACTTATATGGATCTTAAATAGGACAATGAGGCAATAGTTTCCTTTTGGGTGTTAGATAAGTAATAAGTAATATTTTAGTTAGTAAAATATATATTTCAATTGATTATTATGTTTTGGTATACCTTTTGTTTTACACATATTTTCTTATATTAATAATATTATTTTGAACATTCAATACTTAATATTTAAATATTTTAAAATATAAATATATATTCCATTATGATATATCTTGCCTATTAAAATTATTTTTTTATTATTTATAAATATTGTAACAGTTTAAACATTTAAGTAGAGGTGGTAAAAGTAGAATGAGCATCTGATTATTTTATTATTAAACTGAAAATGAGTATTTATAGAAAATCTAATAGTGAAGTCTCATCTTGACGGAGCCAGCATCTCTTTAAACATCTTCCTTTTTCTCTCTTTCCTCTAACTTCTCTTTAGCCTCTGCATCCGTCTTTCATTTAGTTTCTCGAGCGGAGCCCACCGTTAGACTTGTGGTAGAGAACAGAGCAAGTCTACCCGATCAAAATCTCCGTTAAAGTAAGTTCGTTTTCTGTCCTCTTCCCTTAGAGCCAGTTTTAGGTTTTCATTTTTCTTGTTGTCTGAGCTTGCATGTGGTCTCTGAGCCATCAGATGATGTCTCTATGAGCTCAGTGTCTTAGGGGGTTAGTCTGATAGTTGATAAGAGGTCCTTTGGTGCAAGTTTGAGTTCCTGAGGATCTTAGGCGGTGGGAGCTTTTAGAGAGGACTTTCGCTATGATTCAGATAAGGGAAGTTGACTTGCTTGTTGTCTGTTTTGAGCATAAGTGTAGGATAGGGTTTGATAGTTGGTATGTGAGAAATGCATTTTTGATATTCTCTTTGGCATGAAGTTTTACTTTAAATTCTGGTTGTAATTTGATTCTTGCATGTATGACGTAGTTATGTGGAAATTAATGGTATACAAGTTATTTTTTGCTCAATTAGTTCATCTGAGACATGTGTAGTAGCTCTAAGGTAGTAGAAACTGCATGATTTACTTGATAGGTTATTATTTTCTGCATATCTCACACAGGCTATGCAATCTCACCCAGGAGAAGTCGATTCGAAACCTGAGAGGTGTTCTCGGGTCCAATTTCGACCAGGTGAGAAGTGTTTCACCTAGGCGAGAAGGTAGTCTTGCCCAGGCGAGGGTATAGTCACCCAGGCAAGAATGGCCCTAGAGCAAGTGTGCTCTCTGGAATGTTTTCGCCCAGGTGAGAAATCCTTCATGATAGAATGATAGAATAAATCTTCTAAATAATGGATTTAACCATCATATTAAATTATTGTGAGTCAGAATCCAATAGAAGAGTCGCATACCTGTATCGATTACTTGATATGGGTAGGATCTTCCTCAATCAGCATCCTCCTTATCTCTTTTGTTGGACTTCTTTTGATGGGGTAGGAGAACACAAATTTTGTGATTTTGATATATTGGGGGCCAAACCTTTTATCTCCCTTTTATTCTGTTAACTTCTCAAAAAATGATTTCCATTAACCCAATTACCCGAGAAATTAAGAGGTGTCATTAAAACTATCTTAATTTCGAACGTTTTTTAATGTTAAGGAAATCAACAGCTAATATGATTATATATATAAATATATATACATATATAGCCCCAAAATTAGACTAAGGAAATATAATTTCATAACAATCTCCCACTTGGGCTATATATATTGTCCTGAAATAATCATATCACAAAATAAACTATAAGTGCACATACCGAATGTTATTTATCCTTAACTACTTAAACAATCTGGTCCATCTCATATACCAATAGTGGAATTACAACGACTTTCATCACATTAAATCCGCAACTAAACCAAGATGATTACTATACTGATATACTCAACGACATATATCAAGTTTGAATGAGTAACATGGAAATCACATGAAAATTGATCATATGCATGTCTATTTCCAACTGGCCCAACTTTAAAATCTTCATTAAGATCTATCCAAAATTTGGAATATGAACATTGCAAACAACATAATGTAAATCATCATCTTTTATTTTGCAGAAAATTAAATAATATAATGTGTGACATAAAACATATAAAGTATACAAAATAACCCCACTAAACCAAGTTATCATCAACAATGATACCCATATGAGCAATATGCTCATGAAATACTTTAGGGATCAATCCTTTGATTAATGGGTTTGCTAGCATAGACTTTGTTCCTATATGTTCTATAAAATCTGTTTTTTCTTAATCTCTCTCCTTAACAACCAAAAAATTTAATATCAATATGTTCTGACTTTGTTGAGCTCTTGTTGTTGGAGTAAAGCACTACTGAATTATTGTCACAATAAATTTTCAATGACTTTTCAATGCCATCTACCACACGAAGTCTGGTGACAAAGTTTCGCAACCATATGTCATGGTTAACGCATCACCCGCTTAACTGTTGTCTAATGATCTATGTTTTGATTGCTCAAGTATCTGCCTATCAAGACGGTGCATACTTGAGCATACATTAAGCTCCCTATTACTGATGCATAAGGTTTATTTATCATGCATTATTGTCCTTTCAAGATCATTTTTGGGGCACTGTTTAAGACTAAACTTGTCTCCTTTAGTCACTGGTGTGTCGACCGGTCTACTACTTCCCATGCCGTATCTACTTAAGACTTTATCGATATAATTTTTCTGTGATAATCCAAAAATACCTCGAGAGCAATCTCTTAATATTTGGATTCCTAATACGAAAGAAACATCACCAAGATTTTTCATATCAAATTTGTTCTACAAAAATTTATTGGTTTCATGCAACAAACCTATATCATTTCTTGCAAGTACTATATCATCAACATATAAGATTAGGAATACATATTTACTCCCACTGAACTTATATTATACACAATCAACAATATTTGCCTCAAAGCCATATGAGGTAATAACCTGATGAAATATGATGATTGATCCTACTTCTCTATTTTAGCCTTATTAGCATTTCCTTCAGTAGCAATGAGTTTGTCCTACCAAAGAGCAATGTCCAAATCCATACAACCAAAGACAATTTCGAAGTATCTTTCCAAACTTTGAAGTTTGTACCATTTAGCATAGGGATGTTGCTCACTTGAACATAAACATTGGCAGTTGAAGCAACAACAATTGTATCCATCCAATTATTGTTAGCAAGAATAATGGGAAAATTCATACTGAGATACCTGGAACAACATTGATTTTTAATCTTTGGATAGAAAAATTAATTGTAAGTGGCACTCTTATTGCAGTAATCAAATATTGTTAAAAGAAATCCTGTCAAACATTAAGCCATTCTTTGGACCGATTCAGTGTTCACGTGAAAACTTGAGAATTCGCAACCTATTTATTACTGCATATATTTTCTATCAATTAGTCAAACAATAATCTTCCTTTGAGCTGATTAGTGCTCACATAATTAGATAAAAAATAAATAAATATATAAACTGAAGGTTCAATGTTTATTATTTGACCAAACAATAAACTTCTTTTGGACCGTTTATTATCCACATAAATAATAAGCATTATATATAAAAAACATTGCATATATATATATATTGAATATGAGTAGCAGATATTACAATGAAAATAAAAGTCTGGATCAGTGAATTGTATTCAACATGATAACGGAAAAAAAATATATATTACATATGCTTTCAAGGCAATGGACCAACGACATTATTATGCATATCATACTGAATTACAAAAATTGAAACATGGTACAGGAACCAAGGCCACAACACAACAAAATGAATTATATAAGATAAGATGAAATGCATAAACATCAAACAGAATTATGTATGCTTATTCTTTAATTTCAAACCGGTATAATGTTAACATAATCCAATCCAATGATAAAATTTTATTTACAATAATTTAGCACGAATGAGACTCTGATACCAATTGATAGAATGATAGAATAAACCTTCTAAATAATGAATTTAGCCATCATATTAAATTATTGTGAGTCAGAATTCGATAGAAGAGTCACATACCTGTATCCATAGAAGACAATTGATTACTTGATATGGGTAGGATCTTCCGCAATCAACATCCTCCTTATCCTTTTTGCTGGACTTGAGAGTGACTCTTTTGATGGGATAAGAGACCATAAAGTTTGTGATTTTGATATATTAGTGTCAACACTCGATTTCGTCCTAGTTAAATTAAATTTTACTAATCCTTGCATTTTATCTGTATTATGCATTTTTTTTCTTTAATCCAGTTTTTACTAATCAATTTTTTTTGTTTTTCGTTATTTGTTGGGCCAAGCCCATTATTATTATTATTTTCTATTTTTATACCTTTTTTTATTTTTATTTTTTTCATTATGGGTTTTCTACTGATAAAAAGTAAAAAAATAAGATAAATTTTATTTGTGCACTTAAAAAAAATTATTACTAAAAAATGTTTTCAATAGTTTTGAAAAGAGACTCAAATTTTTTCGATTTGTGCATTGGAGGAGCCATCAGATAAATCAAATATAAAGGGGAACAATACAAAAAAAGGAGATCATAATGCTCCTACATTGATATTTGAGAATTGAGAGAGAAGAAGATCAAGAATCGAAAGCATTACAAAGAAAAATGAATTGCAATGGGAAGAATCAAGTTTCTAGAGAATTGGGCTTCAACAGGTACGTGAATCTATTTTTTTTTTATGCATATACGTATATATCTTTGTGTTTTGTTTGCTGTTATGTGCTTGGTGCTTTCGTCCAATGTCAATGTCAATGACCTGCAAATCAAATAAATGAAAAGATTTGAACTATAATCAATTACGGGTATGATTTTTAAAGTGTTATTCCTTTGTGATAATGTGAGCATATGTATGTTTGAGAATTCATGTTCAAGAATTATGAACAAATCAGTCACAGCCATCAAAACAATAAAAAAGAAAATGAAGAATTGAGTCATTGCTTCATAATATTTGGAGTATTTATTGCTACTTTGATGAATATTCTTGAACTCAAAAGAATCATACCACTTCTATGAATCTCGTAGCACCGTTGTGTGCTTTTGTGCCAATCTTGCATCCGAACACAAATAGAAACCTTCATTCAAAACGAAAACCGAAAAAAAAAACTTCAATACCCAAGAATCCCAGAAAATCCAACAATCAACAAATACTCAAGAATTCTAGAAAAGCTCAACATTACCCATTCGAAATCCAAACGAATACCCTCAACTCAGAAACAATATTCCACTTAAATTTCGTGAATCCAAAATAGAAACCAAAACAATCCAGAATCATTCCAAATATCCATTGAACACAAACAGATTCAAATTCCAGAAATCAACATAGAATCAAACCAATTCCAATTTGAAATCCCCAAAACAACAACCCAAAAAAACTAAAACACAATTGATACCAAAAAAAACAAACAAAGAACAAGAAAGAAAGAGGGAAGAAGAAGGGAGTGAAGCTAGAAATCGAAATTTCACATAGCAAAGAAGAGAAGGTATTCACATTTGAAAGATGGAACAATCTCCTCATTCGCCTTCCATTTTCTTCCTCGCTCTCCTCCTCCGATCATCCCTAACTGATGTGTCCAATTTCCTTAACATTTTGAGCTTTGACTTCCCCTTTCAATCCTATTAGCATTGTCGCACGCTGTCGACCACCATCGGCGTCATCCCTGCACATCACCGCAACTTCAACGCCACAAAACCTCTATAGTTTACCACCTCTTGTTGCCATCGTTTCTCACCCTATTACTATTACCTCTATTGTTGTCACGATGCACTTGAATTGTTTTCCTACGGATTGATTGGCCTCCAACCCTAACCAAAGCTGTCGTCACCTCTCACCACCATGTGTCGCTCCTCGCAACAACCCATCGTTGCCCACAACAACCTAACCCTCTTCTCTCCTCCACACTATGTTATCATGTTGCTTCCCTTTGCCGGCTTCGATTGCTGCAACGCCATCCATTGCCGCCTTGGGAGAGTCTTTATCTCCCGTTGTCAAGCCATCTTGGAGCCACCCTTTTCAACACTTTTACCACCTTTAACACGAGCCTCACTGCCAAGCATGGTCGTGTCTCGCCTTGTTTCTCCACTGTCTGTTTTCCCTTTAACCTCAACTCTCTTAGTCTCCCTTGCTGCCCACAAGTCACGTCGCTACAACCCTACAACTTGTCGTGGTTCTCGCACCACTGTCGTGCTGCATTGTTGTCAACCCCGCTGTGAGTCTCCATCCAACACCCCTAGTCGCCACCTATTCCATCTCCACGGTACCAACCTTATGTTCTTATTCAAATTCCAAAACCACAATTGCTTCTAGTTCCCCATCGTTTTCGTGAACAGTGGTGTTTTTGTATGTCTAATTCCAACCCTAGGTCATTTCAATTTAGGAAAATTGGAGAGTGAATATGAAAAGGCAATGTGGATAAGTAGGAATTGGGCTTAGCCCAATTGATTAATATTAGGCTTTGGTTTATTAACATAGGGAAGGAACGACTTTGGCATAAAGTGAATGAATGGGTAAGGTGACGTGGCATGGTGGCTAGCATAATGCAGGAGAAATGGGTAAAGGCAGCGTGCGTTGCTTTAGCCAAGGGGTTTGGATGCATTTTTCTCCCTTCACACACACACTTTTATTATTGCATATATTATGAGTGAGGCCCTATACCTGGATATGAGGAAGCCTAGAAATATAAAAGGGTTATGTAACAATGCTGATAGGATGTACTTTCTTTCTTAGTTTTTGTGAGAACTCTAAGTAGAGTTTGTTCTCTTTATTTGTTTGTTCATAGCAAGTTGTTTACCAGTTGTTGTGGATAATATAATAAAGTGAGTCATAACTTTAGTGACCTTGAATCTCTAGCATTGATATTGTAATCGAATTGGTTTATGATTCTGAGTTTGGAACATGGAATTGAATTGTTTACTCGTTAAGATTTGGGTAAATTGAATACTATGCTTTATGGTTTTTCTAAGAGTTGAACATTCTAGTTTCGGGAAGGAGTGGTTTTGAGTTATGATTTGGGAGAATTTCTAAATTGATTAACTTGGATTTCTATTGGATTTTCTCTGATTTTTTTGTTCTGATTTAATTTCGTTCTTTACGGTGGCTATTTGGTTTTGACTGGGTATTAAGCTATTTGTCCTGGCGCTGTATTATGTTTTCTATTACTATGGCTAGGATTTGATTGGGATGGGTATCATAACTACTTATATCTATTCTCTAGCTCTTTTTTTATGGAACAGTGGGGAGTATGAGAGAGTGATTGAGACAGCAATCTCTGAAACAAAATTGTGCCAAAGGTAATCGATAATTTCATGGATGAAATTGAAGATTGAGGCATACTAAGGGCAGCACCTCTACAGGTATAAATCACGTGTTTATAATATTCAACTTTAATTTAACAAGTATCACTTAAAACAACTAACATTTAGTCAAAAATTTACACAGATCATAACAAACACATGTCCATCAAGATCCTAGCATGGCAAGTACAATATTCATCAGAACAAACACTTATACGGTAGCAAACATTAATAGAAAAGTACCTATTGAAGACCTCTTCAGGCTCAATCCCTCTGCTTTCTCTATAATTCAGCTTCTCCAATTCTTTGCAAGAGAAAATTGTATATTTGAGACTATATTGGACCTTGAAAAATAGAAAAATTCTTTGATAAAACTGTGTGTATCTCGTGTAATTTTTGTATCTTCTCCCCTTTGAAAATAATCAGACTCTTTTTTATAATTTTTTCTGTTAATTCTTTCATCTCCCTCCATAACACTCTCGATGATGATTATTAATTAAGAATCAATTATTCCAGCCTCTTTGTATTAACTCTTTTTTTTTTTAAATTGCACTATGAAATAAAGTAGATAGAAATAAAGTAAAGAAACGTATGAAGAAGAGGAATAGGTGAATGTATGAGGGTTAAATGTCAAAAGCATGACTATTAAATGTGATAAGTGTGAGGAGGCAAAAAACTAAAAAAGAATGTATTTGCAATTCTTAATCAAAGAGTCTTTAATAATGAGAGATAAAATTTGCTAAGCACTAACTAAAAGAATTAAAATGTCACTAAAGCTACCTAGGGAATTAAAATGGCATTAAAGCTACATACGAACATTGAATGGGAGTAAAGGTTTGTTAACCTTAAAGCTCATGTGGCAAGTAAAATTCATAGAGAAGTGGAAGTAGAGTATAAATGATAACTATTTTTATGGGGCAAGCAAAATTCATTGAGAAGTGGAAGTAGAGTCTAAATAATAACTATTTTTATTTTTTATAATTTGAATTCGACTTCAACAAATCTTTTTTTTTTTTATCAAACTAGATCAGAATTATTTTTTATAAATGAACATCCCTGTTCAATTGGACTCACTTAATATTTTAAGACAAACCCAACACTTTTTTGTTTTATCATTTTTTTACAAATTTTATTTTATCTTATTTTTATTATTATTTAATCAAACTTTATTTATAGAGTCAAATTTCTTTTTATTATTTATCCTAAATGGCAAAAAAACTAAATAACACATGTTAAAAAAATTTATTTTCTTATTTTTACTCTTATTTTATTTTTCTTTTTTTATTTGTAAAAATAATTTTTATTTGTCCGGACAAAATTGGGTATTGACATAACTGTATTCACCAAAGTAGCAAAAGCTCAATTTATTTTTCAAAATTAGCAACAGCAGGTCAGCATTACCCATTTTGTCCCAATCTCAAGATCAAAACCCTAAAACTAGTGCTAAAAATTTCCTGAAATTGAAAAGGAAGAAAAAAATTAGGATGAAAATTGAAACGTTAATCGAGAAATTCCTATCTGTTTGGATCAGTGAACCTGTAAACTGTGACTCAAAGACTTGTAAATGGTGACATAAAGACCTTTGATGGCGATGTCATGGCCTGAGACAAAGCACAAGGTGTCATGCTCCTTCACCTCCAATCTCGCTAAAACCTTGTTCCTGACAACATGTTGCTTCAGGTAACGAAACAGTGAAAAAAAAATTAAAGACTGCAAATGGACTGGGGAGGATTTTCATTGAGGGGCGCATAAGAGTTTCAAATATTTGGAAATTTGGAGAAGAAAGGTTAAAGCGGATTAAAGGGTTTGAGAGGGAACAAAATTTCCTTTCAGACACAATCACAACAAGTTCTAATATTAATTTTAAATTTAAATTAAATGTACTTTGACCACATTTATAAAAATGCCTATTAAAATACACACATTTTAAAAGTGTGGTGTAAACTGACATTTACTTATCAACATTTTTATCTAGGTGTTGTCTAAAATAAATAGGCAATGTTTTTCATCTGTAGCATGGTCATTTCTGAAATAAATCTTATCTTTTAGGCAACATGTAAAATTTGTTGCCTATTCCTATTTTAGACAATAGTTTTTTGGTCGTTGCAATATAAATGTTGCCTAAAGCAAAAAATAGTGTAGTGAAAGGTAGATGAAGATTATATCAAGAAGATAACTCAGGATTTAATTGTTGTCAAAACTGAGTTAGCCTCTAGAGCCAAAGATTGGGATATGGCTTTGCATTCTCAGCACTAATGGAAGAATTCTTATAACGAAGCCAAGCAGGACAGACATAAGCTAATGAAGGAGCTATATGATCTTCAAATCCAGTTTAATAGCACTGAATCACAAATGAAAGAAATAATGTCAGAATATGAAGAGAGGATGAAGGAAGAGCAGTGGCATAGAATGGAGACAGAGCAGAAACATGAGCTTATGATGGCTCAGCTCGAGAATCACATTGCAGAACAGGAGGGAATCATAATTCACTGAAAGACCTGTTTCTCACAGTTAGCTACTCTTGCTAATGGAGCTATTCATGAAATGCCAAGGATGCTGCGCAAGGCTGATATATCATTGGCATTCTTCAACCCTCTAGAAAAAGTCCAAAACTTTTTGGATCATTGTAAATACTTAGTGGAAGAGATGGAAAATATAATAGCTCGTGCTAAGAAATGATTGTACTCTATTGTTCTGACGAATTGTTTTGTAATGTCAAACAATTTTGATTCTCATTAATAAAAATATGGGTTCAATTTCCATGAGATGTGTGTACTACTTTCATAATTACTATTTAAATTACATACATTCATTCATTTATTCATATAATTTATTTTCATTTTCTACATTATTGTTTAATTAATTCATTAAAATAAAATCAACAACAACGTAATAACGGCAAACATTCCGCGACATCCCTACCAAACTCGTGCTGATAGCAAGAAGATGAAAAACTTGAGTGAAGCATAAGACCACATGAAGGCTGATATTGACCAATTTAAGAATCAAGTTGGTCAAATCTTTGAGATGATGATAGCACTGAAAGATGCGGTTGCTGCAAAGAATGAAGAGGCTCAGTCTTCATTACAAACCCGAGGGCCTAATCAAGGGAATAAAGCAAATCAGGAATTCCCTCCATATGGCTTGCCTCTGAATTACGAGCGTCGGTTTATGAGGATTATGTTGATCAAGGGAACATATCACCAGTTGTTAATGTTGCTAATTTGAAAGGTCAGTCTGAGCTCACCCAAGTACCACTTGCTAATCATGTTGAAAGGACGGTAGTTAATAAAGTTTCTCCTGCTACTCAACTAAAGGGTCTCCAAGTCATAACTAATGAAGTGACTCCAGTGAATAATGTTGTGCATGAGGATTTGCAAAATGTGATGATTAATGCTGACAAAACCAAAAATAAGCTCGAAATTTTAGAGAAAAGACTGAGAATGATTGAGGGAGCTAGTATCTGTGAGTTTGGGGACGCTGTTGGGCTGTGTTTGGTACCTGATGTTGTAATTCCCCCAAGTTTAAGGTGTCGAAATTTGAGAAGTATAAGAGAGTTTCTTGTCTGAAGAGCCATCTGACTATATATTGCAGAAAGATGGCTACGCATGCTCATGATGAAAAACTGTTAATGCATTTCTTTCATGAAAGCCTAACAGGAGTGACTCTCAACCGGTATATGCATTTGGAGTCAGCTCGTGTTCGCTCTTGGAAGGATCTTGTAGATGTGTTTCTGAAACAATACAAGTACAATATGAACATGACTCTTGACAGAATGCAACGCAAAGCATGGTGAAGAAAAGCTTTGAGACTTTTAAAGAGTATGCGCAAAGATGGAGAGAGCTCACTGCTCAAGTGGCACCATCTCTACATGAGAAAAAGATGATAACTATGTTTGTTGAGACTTCAGAAACTCCTTTCTATGAACGAGTGTTGGGAAGTGTTTCCTCCAATTTTTCTGATCTTGTTATTATTGGAGAAAGAATCGAGCATGGTTTAAAAAGTAGGAAAATAGCACAAGGCTCGTCCGTAGCCACCAATGCTAGAAATCCTGGGTTCAATAATAACAATAATAACAAGAAGAAGGAAAGGTGCAAGCAGCTTCCGCCATGTCATACTGGGGAGGATATCAGCGCCAATACATGCCTAATTATAGACCTTCATCTGCTTATGTTGCAAATGTTGTGCCGAGCTACCTTCAGAATGCTCCTAAGCCACCAACTACATATCGACCTCCAGTTGCAGCTAACAATGCATATCAGCCTAATACTGGAGGTCAGAATTTTAATCAAGTGCAGAATCAAGGCTATGGTCAGAGAAGTAATCAAGGAGAAAGGATGGTGAAGTTTACTCCCATACCGATGACATACACAGAGTTGTTACCTGACCTACTCAAGAGTGTGTTAGTGTCCATATGTCCAGCAAGAACCATACAACCACCATATCCTAGATAATATGATGTCAATGCTAAATGCGAATATCATGGTGGAGAGATTGGTCATTCGACTAAGAATTGTCGAGCCCTCAAGTATAAAGTGCAATCCTTGCTCGACTCAAGGTAGCTTACTTTCCAGGAGCAAAAGCCGAGTGTTGAGAAGAACCCTTTGTCTGGATATACAAGCTCCATGGTGAATGTTATTATGAAGGAAGTCTGAGTCTGGTTAGGAATGTAAATGAAATGAGTAAACCTATGAATGAGGTTTTCAGAGCAATATGCCAAGCTGGATTATTCCAATATGAACACAGGCCAGAGAATAAATGTGGTTTTCATTCTAGCACCGAACATTTCATTGATAAGTGTTCAAAGAAAAATTTCTAATGATTAGGATTAGCAAATATCAATCTAAATAGCTTGGCGAATTCGCCGGAGATAAGACTCCTAACCTAAAAATAGGGATGTCGATTCCTAAAAAACGTGTTTTAAAAGGGTTCAAGGTCTCGAGCTAGTGCCTTGGGTGAGTAGGGGAATTGTGAACTCATCAAAATGATGGGTCCCGAATACACTTCTAGCAACACCTCTTACAAAGAGGATTTGCTAGATGACTCTACCCACCCCTTTTGATAGGGATATGTAACTCTTCCCAGAAAAGATAACCTATAATCATCAGGATTGAACTATTTATTTATAATTAACGTAAGAAGCAGGAGGAGGCATCGTTGGAATCCGCTCCTAAATTCGTTTCATCAACCTAGGCAGGCAAGGCAAAAAAGTACGATGACTCAGCAGCTAGCCAGGCTTCTGCTTATGAGCGCATGTTAACGAAAGAACAATATATTTCTAAACCTTTTTTTATCCATCTGGCCCTTCCGATGCTTGTTCGGTGTCAATACTCTATTATTCGACGGGTAACTAAACTCATTGATAAGAAAGATTAGGGATCGTTTGTCCCTCCTTCCTTTGTCCGATCAGTCAGTTCACTCATATCGGATGGGTCAGTTTACACGGATCTGTCTTCTGATGATAAGGCAAGACTTTTTGTTCTACCAAACAAAGCAATTTGGTCTGGTCTGTGTGTAATGCTCTTTCTTTTTTTGTTTTAGCCTAAAAGGGTCCAATAGCTACAGAAACAAGAGTAAGTTGCTCCATCATATCCCTTTTGGTCATTTAGCACAAACAAGAGAAGTCTCTAAGGTAGGGAGTGCCTCATAATAGGTTTTAGGAAAATCAATCTCCTCTCTTCTCTACAAGTAAAGAGACTCATCTCGGACAGGAGCGGTGGAAAGCTAAAGAAAGTACAACATTAAGATTCTAACTTTTGTCCTTCTGTTTTCTTGGGAAACCATAGACAGGACATTTTACTTAGGATTGGTGGGGATATGTATACTCGGTCGACGACATTTTGTCCTTTTGAACCAATGCTGACGGCGGACAAACTCACGACAAAAGCAAAAGAGCTAGTCATAACTCAGATACCAAGTCAAAGCGAAGTTCGAAGTCACTATTTTCTTTAACAAAAATCCTATAATATAAAGAGTTGGATGAGAGGAAGAAGATCAAAAAGTCACTTTTGAACTAGGGTATCTCCATCTTAGGTTTCATCTCACCGCTTTGTTTTATCTCATTCGTACATCTTCTATCGATATCGAGCCCGGTATGGTACAAAGAAAGGCTGAGTACAGTAGGGGATCTCCCGAGATAGAATGATGACTTTTTATCATTTTCCCTAGCAGACGAAGGTCTAGTGATCGTTCTTATATGATGCAATACGACTTTTGTGAGATGGGATCACTATCTATCTCTTTACCGCTTCTTCTGCCAGCCCCTTTATATCATATCGATCTGTCTTCATCAATTTTCAGCTCTACTGAGGAGCGTTGCCCGCTCACTATGAAGGGACCCAATAAAAGAAAGGTACTTTCTTGTTCTTTCTTCCCTTTTCCTCTGCTAAAAACATATTCTCTTATAAAATTCTATTTGATCTCGATAAGAAAATAAGTACATGAAACCCGATCAATCCACGAACTTTTTTGCCCTCTGCTTTTGGCTTAAATGAAATACTTTTGACTTCTTTTTTTGGTTACTGAACAAGATGTACCAGGGCCAAGGGGACCGATAGATAATGTGTTCCATGATCTCATTGAATACCTCTAGAACTGCTATTGCTATCCCCGACCTCTAACTGTTATCCAAGAAGATCTTTGAAAGGTGTCGACTCAACCAAGAGAGAGAGAGGGCCCTAATCTAATAGGAGGGCCCAACCAAAGAAGGAGGGGCATTATTAAGTGCAAAGGAACAAAGAAAAGAGTTCCCATCCTCCATCAGGCTATCCTATCTGTCGAGAACTAGTCCAGGGCTTGGCTTGGTGCAAGATCAACTCGACCAAAGATGGAATATGGAACATAATATTATATAATAACATGATTAGTAGAAAAGCGGGAAATATCACATAAGCTTATCTGTCCCGTCTTCTTTTTATGGAAGAAAACAAATTGGTTTTTTTGAGATGGCAAAAGGTAGAAAGAGTGTACCATGAAGCAAGGTTCACAGAAGGTTTGAAGTACTCTATCGATCATCTTGTTTTCCTTGGCATGTTACCTTCCATGAGCACGTGTTACTCAACTTCCCCTTTTTTTAGTAGGCGCCTATTGGATCAGCATCTTATGGATCTTCTTCGCTAGTGGTTTTTCCTGCGTCTCCCGTGCATTAGGAATCGATTTTTATATAACTACCCATGTCAATGGAATGGACCTCTTTTTTAGCTTAGTTGTATGCTCATCCAATTGGATCAGACTCCCCATTCGACTAGCTAAAGAATTAATAATATTCAGTCGCCTTTTTTCGAAATAATCGAGTCCAATAAAGATTATCGAAGCCGAAGCCTTATGTAATACTGCTGTTTTTGGCCGATGGTGTCCACCTTTTAAGATAAGAACCAGATATTGAAGTTGTTTATTTTTCATGGTACTCCGGTCCAGGCCTTCATCCCTCATATTTTCCTCCTGGTGAAATCTAATAACGAAGTAACCATGAATTAGGTCCACAAGTGCCACATTCCCGTTCGCTTGCCACATAGCTCTTTTGTTCGTAGTGAGATAAATTAACCGAAATAGTTAAGTGAAGGAGACCCACATGCCCACTTTTCCTTCCCCACCCCATTTCTGGGACAGGCCTCGTTCTTATTTGAGGGCTCGATAAAAACTCCAATCCCCGAAAGACTAAGAGCAATAATCTTAAACTCTTTACATCATAGCATAGATAGCAATACCATTGATCCCATATTCAATGAAATTGGTGTGTATATCTACTACTAATTCGATTTTGAACCTCATTCATTCCCACCACAACCACCAACAATAATCAAGCTAGCCAAGTTAAGGGAGCAGCTTCACCTTCTCCCCTACTGTTCTCACACCTTTCCTAATTCTCACCTCTTTCTTTTATTTTGACTTTTGTCAAAAATATATGTGAAGAAGAGAGATCAACTAAAATTTTGTTATAAGGTTTGTTATGGTGGGTCCCAAATTCCACTTCTCTTGCATATTTCTAACATGTTTGAAAGGATATAAGTTTTCTATTCGGGTAGAACAACAAGCCTCTCATTTCATTGTGTTTGGACAATTGAGAAAACTCATCTGAGAATACCCGTCGAAGAGCATAGCCTTCTCAATTTTCCTTTTTATAATTACTTACGAATTTAAAACTTTTTCTCTATTAAAATCCGACAACCCCACAAAATGAAAGCCCGCATACTCATCTAGTTTAGCGTGACGAGTGTTGTCATCCAATAAAGGTTGGGAATGGTGAGGCTCCGAGGGCTCAAGGTTTGGGGCTTCTTAGTTAACGTTGGCTTCTGAGTTAGGTAGGCTCGAAGAGCAAGAGATGGGATCCATCATCATTAATATTAATGGGATATCAATATATCCATATAAGAAATACAAAATAAAAAACATAAAAAAAAGCCTCGTATATCTTTTTTTCATCATCATATTAAGTAAGTTTTTAAGTAAGTTTTTGCTTTTTCTTTTAAGAAAATAATAATTAGCTTTAAATTTAAATAATAAATAACAAATCGGGAATAACTTTATGCAGAACTTATAATATTCATCACAATAAACATAATTATCTTCCGAAAATTGAAAGCTCAGTCATAGTATTTTTTTATAAGTTGGAACTAATAAAACGTGTAAATATAATTATCCTTTTATATATAGTGTATTACAGTTTTATTTGTTTACTTTAATCTTTTATTTTCTAATTTAAGTGAATTTTCTTTAGGAGAGACCTTTATACAAAAATACTTTTCATAAAATATAAATTCAAAAATAAAAACAATATTTTTTGTCATGAAATATTAAACTAGTTACAAAATATAGTTTTGTCATAAACTATGTTAAAAGTTAATATTAAAAAGATTCATTTATATTGAGTCCATAGGTTAATCACAACATTAACAATAAATATAGTAATTTGGATAGTTTACACTTTTCACAAAAAGTTATTCCATAAGTAGAGTTTTTACATATTTATCTTTGTTTAAATATTCTTATTTTATTTTTTAAATAAACTAGTTTTAGAACTTTATTTTCTTAAGAAATTAGTTTGACTTAGCTTCTCCTTTCAAAGAGAGAAAAAAAAAAAAGTTGAAGCAAACACTAATTTATTCTTATCCTGATATCCATGGATCAAGCACGAAACTTATTGATTTTCACATTGTCCCAAGTAGTAGATCTTCTCAGTGAAGAAAATGTGCGCCATGAGAGTGTTTACCAAGTCTTTGGGTAGCAGCTTCCACGCCAAAATTTGCAAACCCTATCGCACTCTCAATCTCATCACACATCAGCACCAGAGTCAGTACCAGACCCGTAGAAATCTTATTCTGGAAACTTCCGCTTCTGAATTCGTTAAGCTTAACAGACTCACTGGCCCTGATTCTGGTAAATTATTATTTTTTACTCCATTCATCCTCACTATGAATAATTATATATATATTTTTTATTTATTTCAGTCTTGTTTCATTTATTTTAACAGGGATTGTCGAAATTAGCTTGGATAAGCCTGAAGTAAGAAATGCTATAGGGAAAGAGATGCTGCGAGGCTTAAGTCATGCTTTTGAGATGATTAATCAGAACTCTTACGCTAATGTTGCTATAATCAGCAGTTCAGTTCCTGGGGTATTTTGTGCTGGGGCTGATTTAAAGGTTAATCTTTGAATTCCCTATTATTCAATCTTCAAAGGAAGAAGGTTTGGGTGTTTATAATATTTGTGATTTTTTTTTTCTCCTGTGGTGACTGTGATCATAAACTAAAAGTTTTCAAAGCATTGTACTTGGACATAGTTTGATCCATTTTCTAATGGGTTCTTGCTGTTAGGCAAGGTAGTGTCGATTTAATTTACATATTATGTTCGTGGAGCGAAGTCATTCTTTAAGGTTCTGTGTTCATTGGGCTGCAGGAGCGCAGGACCATGAGTCAATCAGAGGCTAAGACTTTTGTGAATTCTATTCGCTCCACATTTTCATTTCTAGAGGTTAGTTCAAATCATTCATAAATAATTCTTTTTGTACTTATTGGATTACATTATAGTATTTGGGTTTATTGGGCTGCATTCTAATATTTGTGTTCTGTACTTATCCACACAATGCTGTGAATTTATGACAGATGAAGCATCATATGAAATAGGTTATGGTGTATTTCTATTCTGTTTCACATTCTTTTCTGGTATTGTTATTATCATTTGGGGAGGGGTTGTTATATAGCTCATGAGCTGACCCAACTTTTTGCTTCCATTTGGGTGGTAGTAAGAAATATTGGTGATGAAAAATCTCTAAGTGGACTCTATCATGTTCGTTTCCTCTGGCTGTACTTCATGTGTGTCATAGCATCTCTGTTTTCCCATTTTAATGATACTACTCTTGAAATTAGGATAATATTTGTTTTCTTATTCAGGTTGTTTGTGTTCCAACTATTGCTGTTATTGAAGGAGTAGCTCTTGGTGGTGGACTTGAGTTGGCTCTTGCATGTGATATTCGAATATGTGGTAGTTAAACAAGCTGTATTTTTTTTATATTGGATTTTAATGCTTTGATTGCTTCTGAATCTGATGCCAGTATCAGACATTTTCTTTACTTGTTTGTTCTTTCATGGCATAGGAGAAAATGCTCTGATGGGTTTGCCAGAGACAGGACTTGCAATAATCCCTGCGTATGTTTCGTACTATTTCTGTTTAGTCTTTTTGATATTGTGTCTTTGACGCCATCTAATTTCTGCCATGTATCTTCAGTTCTGTTATCTAATAAAGTAAAAAGATTAAATCTCAAGATAGTGGAGTATATTTGGAATATGTAGACAAATATGAATGTAATGGCGAATTTGAATTGGTTTTAATTTTTTGTTGAATGCGTGTAATAAGGTCAGCTTGATATTCTTGTTGTTATTGATACAGGGCAGGTGGATCTCAGCGACTACCCAGATTGGTTGGAAAAGCAGTTGCAAAGGATATTATATTTACTGGTCGAAAGATTGATGGCCAAGAGGCACTGTCCTTGGGTATGTTGATTAGTCACTCAACTCCTTTCTTTATCTAATTAGTAAAGACATCAATACAGAGATGTTGAGGAGGAGAATCTGTAGAATACACCGCATATGCTCATTGTTTCCTCAAACTTATATTACCAAACAAAAGTTTATGTCTATTGAACCTCATTTGTTTTGGGTGTTCATAGCAATCACTATTATGATACGCTTAGCCATTTCCTATTGAACTACAGTAAAACAAAGAGAAGGTTTACTATTATGCAACTTTCTATACAATGACAAATACAAAAAATTTCACCTGAAAAATTGCTAACTTCTTACTGCTTCTTTTCACAAATAAATATAATCTTTTCTTTTTTATTCCTCGACAACATCATGATGTCTGCCTAAAAAATTATTTATACAGGTCTTGTTAATTACTGTGTTCCTGCTGGTGAAGCTTATTCAAAGGCACTTGCAGTTGCTCGGGATATCAATCAAAAGGTATCTCCCTCAGAAATATATCATTCTGAAATTGGTATTATGGTACAGTGGTTTATGACATTTAGAAATGCGGGGATCAGCCCTTTAGTGTCGTTGAATGTCCATGTATAAAGCGTTGTGACTGATATTTCTAAATGTTGATTTTCCATTTTGTTCTTTTGAAGAAGTTGATTTATTAAGAAAAAGATAAATAGCTCATGTTACAAGTACATTTACTTCCTTTGCAAAAACCCCACAAATGATTTAGCTGGTGCAATTAATCCCTGTGCCCCAAATAATTTTGAAAATCAAGAGAAAATTTTGGTTATATGTCCAAAATACTTTTGATTGAAATATATTTTGTAAGTATTTATTTAACACTAGTATTTTGTATTTGAGAATGTTAGCCTAAAATCATCTAATGCAGTTTCTTGGATACTATGAAAATATGATTTTCTATAGATAAGGCTTACTTGTCCCCCTATTGTCCCTGCATGTTATTGAGTTTAATTTTTGAACAGGGTCCAGCAGCTATAAGGATGGCTAAAAAGGCTATTAATGAGGGGGTTGAGACTGATCTAGCGTCAGCTTTGGTCTTGGAAGAAGATTGCTATGATTATGTCTTGAATACTAAAGATCGACTAGAAGGCTTGGCTGCATTTGCTGAGAAGCGGAAACCAAGGTATACTGGTGAGTGATACGAGTGTTCTTTTGCTGATTTTGTCTCTATTTTTCCAGAGACGAATATCTGTCATTTAGATTAATCATCTAGAGCCTGGAGTCAACTTCCTAGATGATGAAATTTGACTGGGGAAAATATCTTCCCTTTGTGTACAGTCATTTATTCCCGAAGCTGAAAACAGTCTCTAAAACAATGCACCTTGAGACATTGGCTTTGAGCTTTTTTTTTCTGTATTTATACTATTGTCGTAAAGATTCCACTTTTTCTTCTGTATGTTCTGGCAATAAATGAATCTGTTAGGGAACTTGGAGTATAAACTTGTGGTGATTCAGCGTAAAGGTATTTGCTTTTTCTCGTACGACTTCTGTGACATTTTGAAGGAGATGAAAAGGAGCGGGGAAGAATAAAATGAAATGGAATAGAGTTGCTGTCTCACTGTTTATTTATTTTTAGGATTAAATATAAGTAAAATGGGTGAGTTTTTATTGTTATTTCTATAAAAAGAAATTGTTTTCATATTTGTAAAATTTGAATTAATTATTTTTAGTCCTTTAATGTATACATGTTAATTTTAATTTCTATATTTGTTTCATTTTTTTTTCAAAATTTGAAGTTACTAATTTTAATTTCTAATATCCGTTTTAACATAGATCATATCATGGATTTTTACAGATCTTACAAGTTTTTTTAAAAGCGCTATTTGTAGGCATAATATTATATTGTTCATATGTACTAATGGATGATTATTAAATACATAAATAGCTAACAATGACAATATAATATTGAAAAATAAATAATATAATTAATGTTAGAAAATTTGGTTGATCTCAACCTCCAAATCCGGGAGAATAGAAAGAGGAATAATACACGGAATACAATGAAATATATTTCTGTCATGGCACATTTATTTTAAATCACCTGAAAAATTATATCTAAAATTATATATATATATATATATATATATATATATATTTTACTCTATTCTCTCCATCAATGTAAACTTAAGAAATGTGCTTTATGAAAAGTGAACAAATATGACTAATTTGGTGGATTGCTTCGAACTTACTTCAAAGATTAAAATTTTCAAGTGCATCTTGTTTTTAAACTAATTTTTAATCAAAACTAACTTTACAAAATTAGATAATTCAAAATTAAACAAATCCAAATAATTGATAGACATTAAACTTTAAATTTATTTAGACACGTATAAAAAAATTCATTTTTTTTCAGGAATAATCTATATCATTACCATCATTGAAAAAAGATGGGTGTTACGAAACATAAATGTTTAAGTCATACCTTAAAAAAGTTTTATTATTTTCAACAAAAAAATTATATACATGTCATCCTGAAAAACAAAATGCATGTAACAAATAAATTCAATACAGGGAGATGTGTTGCTAATAGAAAGAGAAGGGTCAATCTACATTACACAAAGATACTTTTTAATAATAAAAGAAAAACTAAAAATGAGAAGGAATGGTTTATGAAACAGGAGGTGTCAATATGATGGACTTTGCAAAGGCCCAATTAGGCCCACAAATTCAACTATATATAGTAATCTCAGTTCTTAATGTGTTAAGAGTGAGTTTGGAAGAAGAGAATAACATAACAGCAGTAGAAACTAGAAAGAAATTAGAATGGCCACCTTAGACGAACGCGCTTCTGCGAAACGGTGGCTTCCTCTTGAAGCTAACCCTGACGTCATGAACCAGGTATTCTGTCTCCTCCTATTTCCTCATCATTGAGCAAAATGTTTCAATCATGTCTTCAATTGTGATCATTTTTATTCATGGAACAGTTACGCATATAACAAATTTTGCCAAACAATTTCTCGCTTTCATTTTGGATTTGCAATTTTTTATTCTATTTGGTAGTGTGCGAAATTTAAGTGTATTTTTTTGGATGAATTACAGTTCCTTTGGGGTCTTGGGCTTCCAGTGGAGGAGGCAGAGTGCTGTGATGTTTTCGGCTTGGATGAAGAGCTTCTGGAAATGGTTCCAAAACCAGTTCTCGCTGTGCTTTTTCTTTATCCCATTACGGCAAAGGTTAGTTTCAACTCACAGAACATGTTAGTTTTACTTGTTCCAATTTTTATTTCCACTACATGTCATTTTCATATCTGTTGCTTCTGATTCTGTGGAAGTTTTTATTTTCTCTTATCAGACTGAAGAAGAAAGGTTGCAACAGGAAAATGAAAAAAAGGTGAGAGTGCCTGAGTGGATATGTCTATTTATAGTGTCTTTTTATCTGTCTGTGACTATTCGTTTTCCCTGGTTCAAAGCATTCCACATTCTGTTTGGACTGTAGGGTATTATTAATTATAGATCGTCTTTAAAGCTTAATTGCCTATTTTATTAAATAGTGTCCAATAAATCTGAATTTTAGGTTGCGTGTATCATATAATTGATTTTTTAACTGCGTGTCTAGCTATGAGGCACCTACATTGAGTATTATTCTTTTGTTGTTGTTCTGGAGTAGGATTATAGCAGTAAAGTGTACTTTATGAAGCAAACCGTGGGTAATGCTTGTGGTACGATAGGTCTGCTTCATGCACTTGGGAACATAACTTCCGAAGTCAAGCTTGGTAGGCTTTTAAATCACAGCTTCAGTTTAAGTTTACAGTGTTCAACCATTAAATTTCATTCAGTTTGTGTTGCTCTTGTGGTTACCAGTTGAGGGGTCATTTTTTGACAAGTTCTTTAAATCTACTGCCAGCATGGATCCGTTGCAGGTTATTTATTTCTAGCTACTCGGAACTTTTCTCTTTCTCATTTCATAAATGCAAACAAATGACATTAATGGCAAGTTAAATATAATGCTCACTTGACATTTTCTAACTTCTGTATTTTGCAGCGGGCTGTCTTTCTCGAGAATGACCGGGACATGGAAGTTGCTCATTCAGTAGCAGCCACTGCCGGTGATACAGTGGTACTTTATTTATTAAATTTAAAGCAACAATAATTTGGGGGGGGTGTTATGATGTGATGTAGTAGCGAAACAGATAACTGATGTAGTAATAACGAGAGATTAATTTGGCATTCTTATCTTGAAAATCTTTTAGTTTGCTTGTTGTTATCATTATTCTTTGGATATAGGTTTTTTTTATGATGGGTAGTCTTGGGAATTAGATTTATTATCTTGAAAGTCTTAGTTGTTTTTTATTACCATTATTCTTTCAATATGATAAGTATTTAAGCAGGGATTTTTATTTAACAGCTTTTTTAGGTTCTTCTGTGATGAGTAGTCGTGGGAATTAAATCCTGCCTTCCTACTTGGATTTTCCTTCATTTAAGTTCTATGAATTACGCACAGGGATTTATCTTTATGAGCCAAAAGGGGGCTAAGAAGTTTCTTTTCATAGCAATGGGCATTATATGCCAGTATTTGATGCAATTGCTTAAAGAGTAATAATCCTATTTTTAAGAGGGTTTATTTGGTCTAGTTGCTTATTGAGATAGAATTAGGCAATTGGGCTTCTATATGGTGTGAATAACATGGTCTTTTTCAAAGGGATTTTCTTAGCAGATATATGGAGGGTTTGGATGCTTTGCAACTTCTGATTCTTTTTCTTATGTTATTTTTCATTTCTCCATTATGTTCCCGTATCCTCCAAATTTCTTTGTAATTTTCTTCTCTTCATCTTAATGACTTTCTTGTGGGCAAGTGCCGGTGCAACAGTAAGGCTTCTTCCTTATGATGTGGAGGTTACATGTTCAAATCTTGGAAACTATCCTTTAACTTGTGGGGTAAAGGCTACATACATTTGTGCTCCCCACGAGTGTAATGCAGTGGGCCATATTTTTTTCATCCTGACGAATTTCTTCATTGATAGAAAAAAAAGTGAAAATTATATAGGTCAAAGGGAAGCATTTTTATTGTATATGTGAAGAAATGCCTAAATCATTTTTCCATGCAATTTTTTATGAAGTGCTTAATACTAATAATAGTACTTGCGTTGGATGATTTTGCAATTTTTTCTGAGGTTTTAGGAGATATAACTATCAGAATGCTGTCATACCGTGAGGCAAAACCTGAATAGTATTGTAAATATAGATAACACCCTCTCCCCTCTTCTACAACGAAATTGTTTTTTTCAAAGTGTTTCCTTTCTTGTCTTAAAACCTTTTTGCTTATAATGCAGGCATCAGATAATGTGGACACTCATTTCATCTGCTTTGCTTGTGTGGATGGTAATTTCTCTATATAAATAATCAATTAATGGTTTTTGTCTGTGTTGTTCACAAAAAGAGCAAAACGATATACCAAGATGTGATTGTATCAACAACACCACTGTAGCAGGCAAACTAAATGTCTGAATCATAAGCCAGCTATATTAAAAGGCTATAACTAAACTATCTAGGTCCTATTCCTGTCTAGTTGAATTTGTTGTTCTCCTTTTGCAGTTGCAAAAAATTCATCTGATTAATTTCTCTCCAATTGTATGATACGCAGGTCAACTGTATGAGCTTGATGGAAGAAAGTCAGGACCAATTTCTCATGGTGCATCCTCACCAAGTACTTTGTTGAGGGTAAATTTCTTTCATTGTTAGGGCTACAGTTTTATTGATGCTTAAAAACATGTATTTAGCGAAAGGAACTGATTTAGTTTGCAAATTCTAGTAATTGTGTTGTCACTTTAAATTTTAAATGATGGATGAAGAAGCAAACAAAAATGTGTAGGTAAGTGACTCTGTCATTGGAGCAACCACCTCTTAGGAGAAAATTTACTGATAGCTAGTAATTTAAATTTGAGTTTGTAAAGTTAGTTAACAAAGAGGCTTTAGGAAGAAATCCTATTTGCTATTCTGAGAATACAGAATTTACATGAAATAGGCTAAAGCGACCCTAATTATAGACAGGAGATTACTTTTAAAGTAGCTAACATCAATCTGGATACAATTAAGAAATTACAATAAACACAGAACATTTATAGCTACTGGCATTAAGTGCCACCTCCTATGATGACCAAGATCCTCTGCAACATTTCCCCTCAACCTGGTGAATAGAGATTAATCATTTCTAGCTTACCAAATAAGAATTCAAACCCAGATGTTGACAGGCTTTGGTAAGTCCTCATTCATCATGGTGTCATGTTGGAATATAGAAGATATTGATAGTTTGATACCCCATATAAACAATTTCATATTTGATATGATTGCTATCAATTTCGACATGCTTGTTTGATCATGCTGGACAGGCTTGTGAACCATGCTGCTTGTTGCTGATTCACTGTTACTAAATAGCTTTATTAGACCTTTTCTAGAGAATTTTAGGTCTTGTAGAGCCTCTCAATCCAAATTAATTGTCATAAATATTGTATGATTGCCACGATCCATCCTTCTCCTTGCCACAATGGAGATTGTATTTTGCTTTTCCATGTAACAAGGTTTCCCCATACCTTTGTGCTTGTGCTATAGCCTATTTCCAGTTGTTGACTTACTAACATCAGATGATCTAGCCCAATTAAAATTTGCAAAGCCTTCTATAATTCCTTTGCCTGGAGTTCCGATGAGTTATTTCAATATACAGTTGGCTGCCTCTAGAAGCCTTTCAGTTGGACACTGCACAAACTGACTCTATGCTGTAGACAATATTGAGCCTTGTTAGTGTCTAATATATCAAGTTCCCTACAACCTTCAGCTCTATCCCCAGTCCACTAGACCTTCATCCTTGGGTTTTTGCTACTAATTGCTCTCTACTCTAGATGAGTAATGGCTGGTCACTTTTTTGTAGTCCCTTTTTCGACAAGTCATTCTTGAGTATAGCAAGCAGCTGATATAGGAGTGCTAGGATCTAGTGGTTCATTAGAATTTATTGACTAGAGCTGCGGTAAGACTGCTTCTCCGTAATATTTATCTGGAACATTAAGGAATGGGATACCTCCAAAAGGTGTCCATTCTTGCTTTCTGTAACCACATTTTGTTGAAGGGTGTAGATGCGAGAGCTTTGGTGAAGAAGGATTTTTTAGCTCCCCCACCATGCCAAAAATGGTCTTGTGACAATGGTCATTTTGTAGTAGCACCCACCACCGACTTTCATTCTCTATTTTTTTATTTGACTTGTTTTGAGTACTAACTACTAACTAGTAAGTACAAAACTTGGAGAAGTTGTATTTGGTCTAGCAGGGAAGAGTTAACATAACCCATTTTCTTCTCTCTTGTAACATCCACAAAATGGAAGGAACCAAAAGTAGAAAGAATTGAGATGATTTTGTAGGTTGGTTGGTAGGGGAGAAAAATGAAAGACAAAAAATGTGTGTAAAATGACAAATACTCTAAATAAAAAATGAGATGTCTAGTGATATAAATAAGGGTATTAGTTCCGTTTACATTTCAAGCTCTCATTCTTCATTTTTCTGTCAAAATGGGAAAGAACCACTTTTTAATTTGGAGCCCATATAAAATTTGTGACATCACTAAACAGAAAATACTCCTAAAAATCCTTCCTTGTATCCTTCCTTCCCTTTTTCTGTTAAATCAATTAGATTCATAGGGAAAAGTTTTTGTTCCTAAAAACCTTCTTTGATTTTGTCCATGTCCCTATTTAGGTCCTGCTAGAAATTGAACATATGCTCCTTTTCCATAATTCGGAAAGCCAGATTTTATTGTTAGTGTGATGTCATTTGATTTTATAGAATAAACTCATCAACTGTTGGTGACTATAGCGTACACATTCCATCAATCATAGTTTGTTGACAACTAGGATGGTATAAAAATAAGCACTGGTTAAGGAAGAAAGACAAGTATGATACAAAACAAGCAAATGATGATAACTTAAGTAACGTAATGAGGAGAAAGAGTGAATTAAGTGGAACCATTTTTAAAATGGAAATGGGAGATCAATCTTAAAAGGCAGATAGGTGAAGAAGTTGCTTACTTGAACTTATCATTATTGGGTGGTGATAAAAAAGCAATAGACTGGCCAAATGATTAGGGTGGGCAAAATAGATGAAGTGATGAACCAAACTGAACTGTTACAGAATTGAATGAAATTGTAAAGGCAATTTGGCCGAACTAAACTAAACTGCATAATAGCACATGCGAACTGAATTGAACCATATGACAATTCAAACAAATGGAACTGCTTTGAATTGATTGAACTGTTTGAACTATCGGCGGTGGACATCTTTTTTTTTTTTGGCATGTTTTTCACTCTTTTTCAATTTTATAAGTTACGGTTTAATTCAATTTAAGCAGCTCAGTTTAGGGGCATTCTGGTTTGTAAGGCCTATATTAAAAAACTCAATTTAATTATTTTTAAAAAATAGTTCAGGTTTCTTAATGCAGTTTGGTACTAGTTCTTTTTTTTTTAACAACCCTGGTGATGATAATACCATAGAAGGCGTGGAGAAGGTGGATCATCTAAAAACGGGCATCTTGAGAAAGCTAACAAAGATAGAAGGAAGTGTGATATGATTCTACTTATGCTAGCTTGAAAACAGTTTAAGAATTTGATTTGTTTATCTTTTAGGATTTAAGAATGAAGATGACACTCGAGGATGCTCATCACTAGATACAAATTTAATCCAGTAAAATTATATAAGTGTGAAAGTTTGCATCCAAGAGAAAACCATGAACATAAACATAGAACAATATATGCACAAACTATGGAGCTGGAATGAACAAGTTCAATTCGGCATTAAAAAGAAAGTAAAGAAAATAATGGAAAAGAAAAACTTATGAACTGATGGAGGTTCTCACACCTACTTGGAGAAGATCCAAGATAAATGATGATGGTGTCGTCACTTGATCTAAAGATGCAAGATAAGACTCAAGCAAGAAGATACATTTCTCTCTTTTTAAGAACTCCTGAGACTCTCAATTCATTCAATATTCAAAAGCTCTTTACAAAGAGAAGTGATGGTTATTTATAGCATTTTTTATTCCAGAATTATAAACTAAATGTAACTCAAATGTGCCTTTTTCTAAATCTAATATCCTAATGTGTTGGCCGAAAATTTACAAAAGGAGGGAAAATTTAAATTTCAAAATTCAACATCTAAATGTAGATTAATGGCTAAGATGAGGTCCATGTTTGAGTCACAATTGCCATGTCTACTCTTCTCCTTGAATTATCTTTCCTTCTTGGCCGAGAATTTGGTGGGCGACAATTGGGGTTGGTGGTTGACTTCAAAATGTTCCCTACCTTTTTGTCTTCCAATGCTTACAGACCCTAGCCTTAGTGGGCTTAATAGAGTCAAATACAAAAATTAATATTTGCACCTATTGTACAAATGAAAGAAATTACAATGAAAGTATATTCTTTTCTATAAACAAGCATTATTTATTTAAAAATGATTATGATCTTTCTCATTAATACACTCATCAAAGTGGTAAGGTAGTAAAGAGAAACTCAGGCAGATGATGTGAAAGCTAATAGAGGAGCACACTCAGACTTGATAACTCCATACTGATAAAGGGTTGAGGAGTAACATTTATAACCCATTCAAGACCAATTATAACCAAGGAATACGCACGTGAGAGTGATACAAGAGTTTATGAAGCTCTGGATCAAGATTATGTATAAAATATGTAAAGCAAAAAAACTTAAAGGGGACTGGTTGAAGTGACAAGTAAGAGTAAAATAGAGGTATTTCTTGTGTATAGCAGAGTAAAGCATCTTGTTGATAAGATACAGGTAGTAGGAATAACACAACCTACAAAACGGTCAGCAACCCCAGGTTGGTGTTGTAGTATTTGTTCTCTTAACTATGCAAGTTCCTTGCGTTGATACCATTTTATGAGAAGAGAGAAACAAGATATATGATGGAATCCTTGTGTTTGAAATACGCAGCCAAGATTATTTTGTGTGCGATTAATTAAAATAAGGATGTATTATTATCCTAAGTCCCAGTTGCATAATAATGTAAACAATTAGTTGTAATCATCCTTTTTACGTTATTTTTATTAGTGTGCATGTGGGCTATGCACAACTACTACTAGATCTCGATCAACTGGCTGCCTAGGGATAGAGTTACATGACCACAATAAGTTGGCAATTTGTTTAATAGAAAATCCGGTGTATCATGCCATGACAAAGCACATAGAGCTCCACTATGATTTATTAAAGAAAAGTTGCTGTGGTTGTGGGGTAAGAGGCCAATTTTCAAATATGTTGTAGAAAGAGTTGGTGGTTCAGTGGCTTCAGAATTTGAAAACTGAGAAGACAACTATGTGTGACAAGGTCCAAACTGAGGCAGAATAACCAAGGGGGTAAGAATGTCAATGCAACAGCTGCCAGCCTGCCGGTGGGATACATTTTATCTCGACCATTGTCATGTATCAGTTGGGAAAGAATTATCTTATAGAGGATTTTTTTGGTGCAGTTAGAGCCCAAACTAGTAGCTTGTGAATGTTGTTTCTGGCACCTATTTATAGTGGCATACACTATATGAATATAAGATTTGGCTGTTTTCTATTTGTGTGCAAAGAGGGTTTGGGAGACCGGAGTGGCACCCATTATAAGCATCCTAGGTGTATCATTTTTCTTATTGTATTTTATTTTCTATTACTAAATTTCGTTTCAAGTTAATTACTTCCCCATCACGTCAAATTCAACAAAAACTCACGTCTACTTTTTGGCCACATAGTTCTCCACCTTCATCAGCTTGAATATGCCTTTTTCTTTGTGCCCCATATAGTCAAATTTTGGAGGGTTGTACTGAAACCCGTCACCATGGCATTTTCAACCCTTGGCGATCCTAGTTATTTATCATGTCTGAAGCTACTGGCGTTATTATCTCTCATCTTGCATATTTCTTTCTCTACTACACTATTTTTAATTACTAATATGTATATCTATTTTTAATTACTACTTTTAATTAACGACAGGATGCAGCTAAAGTGATCCAGAGCATGATCCAGAAAAATCCAGATTCCCTCAACTTCAATGTCATTGCAATATCAAAGAAATCCGGGGATGGACATTAAGGTAGTCAATTTGGGCTTTTTATGGTGAAGCAGTTCTTGAAGTTTGTCTGCTGTATAATCTCCAGGCATGTGCAGCTTTATTCACTTTGCCTGTATTTTCATTCGGTGACCTATCAACCTGAGCATCTTTCGTTTCAAATAGATGCTGTGCGAGTGAATTTGATCTAAGAGAACAAACTTTGACCTAAAAGTTGTGTTTACTGGTGTTTTTATTTTTCAGTTTTTATTTTATTTTATTTTTAGATGCAACAGTTCAAATGAGCATAATGGCAGAGATAAATGTTGCGACCAAATTTTAGAGTGATTCTTCCTGCACCCCATGCTTTTTTCCTGCACCTTCATATTTTTTAAAATACCAAAATTTTTTTATATCTCAGATTATACGGATACAATTTTTTTTTAGATTGTATAAATTGGAATAGAAATTTTTTTATATTTTGAACTGTATAATTTATATTCCGATCATATAATTTGGAATACAAAGTTTTTTTATTTTAAATTATACAATAAATATAATTTTTATATTCTGGATTTTAAAATCTATGATATAATTTTTTTATATTCTGAATTGAGAGATGAGGAGACTTAGAATTTATTTATTTATTTATATTGAGAGTATAATGATCATTTCGGTCTATGGAGGTGCAGAAAGAATCATTTCGGCTTCTTCCAACATCTTCATAATTTCAAAATTATCAAAATATTTTTTTAAAATTTATATTTTGGATTATATAATCCAGAATATAATAAAAGGTGCGGAGAAGAATGCTGAAAAGATGAAGAAAATGAAAAGGCTTTATAGAGGTCCAGGAAAAAACTACGGAGGTGCAGGAACAAATTGTTGTTCTGGAAAAATAAAAATGGATAGATCAACATGCATCATTTAAGAGGCTTTTGTTTTTAAGTACATCTATAATTACTTTTTGCACCTCCTCATTACATATGAACCTCCTCATTACTTATGAATGAATAAAAAAGTTTCCTTATTACACATTTTTGAGACATTCTAGAAGATGTATATTTTATAACGAGATACTGAATAGTGAAATATTTTTTTAAATTTTAATTTTTTTGGGAAATGGTTTCTAAAATATATTAAAAGGTTTATGGATTACCATTTTCCAAAAAAAAAAAAAAAAGAATCTAATGCGGCTTACCGATAATTAAAATTCAAATTGTGGGTAATGTGTTCTTAGTTTCTCACTATATATTCCTTCACTTAAATAAAAAATTATCATTTTCTTAAAACTATTGCCTAAAAATATAAATTTAAGAGAAATAATATGTAGCACCTTTTGATTTGATATGATAGCTTCAAATAAAGGTGATAAAATAGGCTAAACTTATTTTATTATTGACTTAAAAATTGGACCAAAATAAAATTAACAAGATTAAACTTTTTATAATAAAATTATTTTTTATTATACTAAAAAAGAAATATTTCAATACTGTCAATTAATTACTTTAAAATTATACTCACATTAATTTTTATTTTAATATTATATATGTATAATGCAAAAGTAAAAAAATATAAACACTTGGCCTCTGACAAGAATGGTGTGGATAAACTAAGGGTTTGAATATATATCATGTAGCGGGTTGGTGCCCCACCTCATCAAATCTAATTGCTTTTTACTATTCTTTACTCCAAATCTATTTATTTTCTCTAATAAATCTACGTTTAAGGATTTAAATATATTTGTAAGAATCAAGTTATTTTAAAATAATTATTTTCTATTTTATTTTTTTATGTAAATTAGTTATTAATTTTTTATATATGATTGATTATTAAATTAAAAATAAAAACAACTATGTTTAAATGACTCTCTTAAGTAACATTATCTTTTGCTTCTACAAATATTTTTGAGAAGTCATTTTCAGATTTTATTGAAAGTAAGTTTGTGGGCCAGTTTGCATTCTTAAAAAATAACAAGTTAATTAAATGCGACCTTGTTTGGACCAATCTGTTCAAATCCAATCACAGTTATGAATGGTATTCAAAGAAATATACACCTTCCTAAAATTTATCAATATTCCAATAATTTTGAGATGTATAGCACAACAACGGCTATTTTTATATTAAATTAATTAAACTTGTGATTTCATACAACAACACCACAATTTTCTTGCACTCTTCTAGAGACTTATAAACAGAATTAGAAAGATCACAAACAATAATTCAAATAATCAATATGTTAAATCAAAAAAATTTTATAAATCTTGATTCAAACTTTCCTTGATTCATTCGAGTATAATGATACGTGTTATTTTTTCATTATTAAAATATTTTTTATATCAAGTATCACAACTCAAATGTGGGGTTTGATTAAGTTTAAACAAACTTATCAACTAATTAAATAAAAAATTGATTGAATTGGAACAGGTTTTTATATTCTTTTTATTAAATCCAGTCCACTTAATCTGATGTTGATCAAGTTGGATCAGAGATTTTGATATTTTTTTTTTAGTAAATTATAATTTCAATTTTTTTTTTCATTTTTTAAAAAATAGACTATACTATTTAATATTTAAATAATTGAATAATTTAATATTTTAAAAATATGTAATTATTTAACATAATAACAAAGTAAATCGAGTCATAATTATATTGTTAATAATAATAATAATAACAATATTTAATAATTTTGATTGGATTAGATTTATTCTTAGGTTCCGCCATCTAATCCGTAGGAGATTGGTTTATCATATCTAATAAACATCCTCTAATCACGCATTAAACCGGGTATTCTTCTTTACTCAATGCTACCATAAACCCAAATGTTTTGCTGAGAAAATGTGGTTATAGTGTGTGTTTGGTTACAAGGTGAAACCACCAAAACCTATGTTGAACTTCAACGTGAAAGAAACGCTTGCTTATGATACTAACTAGGAGTGTGTGTACATGTTTTGTTGTGCTGTGTTGAAATTATTGAAAAGCTTGTTTTTTCCTTAGTCAACATTCTCTCATATGACTTTTTATAAAAGAAAATGTTTCCTTGCTTTAAAAATGGTTGAAAACTCATAGCAGAAAAGTGAAGGTCAAAGTTTGAAAGTCTAAGGTTGAGGATAAGATGCGACAACTGTGTAAGGTTTTGCATACTCTGTCGTAGGACAACACGTGCGGTGCCTTTTGCTGTTGACGCAAACCTTCTTCATCTTTGAAAACCTCCACACTTCTTATTGTAAAATTATCACAGTTTTCAAAGACAAAAATATTCTTTATTTTAAAACAATGCAATGTGAAGACACTGTACCTCATTGATGCCATCATATTCAAATCATGAATCATTATACTTTGACACTTCCTTCTTTTTTTAGATTTACATTACAACTCTTGCTAATAAGTTTTCATAATACTTAGTTACAAACATACCCTTTATTATGCTTTTTTATTATTAAAATAGTCAAATCAAGAGTTTTACACAACTCTTTGGATGTCAAAGAATCATTTTTGTCAAACTATATTGTGATTTGAAAAGTATGTTTTACCATGTCTTAGTCCTGCTTACACGTTTCATTTTCACGTGTCTCAGTGAGTGTTATGATTTTAGCGAAGCAAGTTTGTGTTGGCTACTTTTTCCTTTATGCATAAACAAATGTGTGATAACGTTACTGAGACCTGAGAATTCATCTTTGAATTGAATTCCGAAACAGCCTCAATTATTTGTTTTAAATTAATATTTCTGACGCCAATGAACGTTGAACGAAAGGGAGAGTTGTTTTACTTTCATGTACCTAATAAGGTTTTCAGGAAAGTGAAGATAGCATATGCAGCGGGTAAGTGGAAAATAAATAAAATAATTTGAACGGTGTCTGATCTCTCAAAAGATAAAATATTAGGTTAAATAATGGGCATTGGTTGTTGGCTATGTACAGAATTTATATAACGAAAGCTTTTCGTAAGAGAATCGACGTGAAAGTATGTAACATTTTCAGACGATATGGATATAGGACTATCTTGATTGATAAAAATAATTTCTATAATAATTGTAATGATTTAATTTTTGTTTGGTAATTTGATAGACAGAGGATTAATTTGATGATATAAAGTGAAATGACTTAAGGATGAACAAATGTGATCAGTAGCACCACTATTAATAATTTAAGACCTTGAACTTTTATGATTCTGCTGATTATTATTAAAATCTGTTTTATCATTTTTAAACTTGAACTGAGGTAGAAAATCATGCCTTCTATAACATGTATCAATTGCATGTCCTATCATTCTACAATGACTGCAGACTTTGAAAGTATATTGTCTTCATTAACTTCTTCTGCTAATATCATTCATTACTTTTAACTGAGCACCCAAATTTTTTCTCCCTTGTTGTGTATTGAGAGAACAAATTATATATTGCTGAGAATCATGATAAGGTGAACTAAAATCTTATGAGCGATCAATAATTTTGGCCATGATAAATGTAGCAACCAGAGCTCTCAAATTAGAACTCTGATACCAGAATATGAAAATAAAGATATGAACAAAAAAGGGACAAAGGATATCAGAATGAAAATATTCTCTCTGTTTTTCTATTTCGATCAAAAATAGAATACTGAATATATAGAACTAATGTACGTCATTCTAGATATAGCTAAATAAAATAAATAAATAAAAATATTATAATTTGATAATGTCATAAAAATAAATAAATAGAATTGATGCTAATTTAATTATGTCATAAATATCATAAAGACAAAATTACCTAATATTATTTTTATTCTACAAGTTTTGTAGGTTGAAAAAATATTTCTTATAACATCATAATTTTTTCACATGAGGCGAATTCCCATGAATATATAATGCAAACAAATTCTCAAGCAGTTACGTGATATAACTTAAGCGAGCAATGTTAACTGAGCTACAAGAAATTGGAGGATAGAGTTTTTCATGCAAACTAAGTGAGTATAAGATCATAGAGAATTGTTTCTCTTTACGACTACTTAAGTAATAAAATTATATGCGTTTTGACACGACCTTTTGGTGACAGTACATGTGCTTATAATATATGTGTAACTTTATTTCCTTCTTCATAGATAATTGAACTTACATAATTGTGTATTATTGTATAATCCAAATTACCTAACTTTTTATTTTAGTAAAAATAAAAACAAATGAAATCAACGTATAGTTATTTTAGCATGATCATGTATTTTTGTCTTATTTTTATATACTTAATTAAATTTTAAATATCTCTAAATTGATTAAAAAAAATTAGTGTTTAAAATATTTTTATTTTCATCTAAGTATCAAGTTGTTTAATTTTTGTTATTAGCAGGATAAAGTGACTATTCTTTTATCTTCTTATCTCCAACTAATAATCAACTCAGTTTTTCTTTTCAATCTCCAATATTCCAATACACTAGTTAACTAATTCTTTCCTTTTAACAAGTTGGAGAAAATTAAAGAGAAAAGACGTAAGTTTTTCAATAAGTTAGAGAAAAAAAAAAGTAAAAATAATGACCACATAATATTGTTGAAAATAAAATCAAATGACAGTATAAAAAAAATAAAAAAGTATATTAAGCATTCAATAAAATATTTTTTTTAATAAAAAATCAATTAAATATAATAATATTTATAAAAGTATTAAAACTTAATTAAACATATTTAATGTATACGTATTATATCGTTGTGTAGTATTTGTTTTATATAAAACTATCAACTTTACAATCACCTTATTACATGTAATATTTGATATAACTTTAAATTCTAATAATGCTTTCGAATAAATAATAGTGATTCCAAATATAAAGATTATAGTCTCTATAATTATTCGAAACAAATTCTTTTAATTATTATATGGGTTAATTGTTAAAATTGCTAAGTTAATCATAACACTTGACTTGTTAATAGAATTTAATAGGTTTTACTTTTTATATGACTGATATTGGGTTGAGTCACTCATAATTCTTGTAGATGTTCAGACTTGAATCTAATGCAGCTACAAAACGACTTTTCTCCGTTCAACAATTTTTTTATCAAATTTATGAAAACTTAATTAATCAGTGAGAGGCTATTAATTCTTAAAACTGTTAGAAGCTTCTCTATTTCTAGAAAGGATTGAATAAATGTGAATCGTTATCCATTCTCAACTATAATTTAAGTCTTATTTTCTCTTTAGAACACAATAGATAATTTGTCTGTAATATATAGAATTTGTTCCTCTCGTGTCCATACCTCTAAAGATGCACACCGTGTTTCATATTAAATACAATTAAATTAAAATTTCTATTTTGTGAAACTAATAATTTGTATTGGAACTCAAACCATTTTCTGAATTAATTGAAGGCTTTCGAATATTTATTAAAAGGTAAAAAGTGAGTTTAAATTTGATTCATCTTTACAAAATTGACTCCTAAGGTGATGTCTTATATACTGTAATTTTTAATATTTAATTGAGGTCTTCTTATTTCAAAATCAAAATATATATATATATCTTATGTAAGATAAGATATTTATAAGTGATCTAATGATGACGTGGTAAGTTTAACAAATCTCATTATAATAAATTCTAATATAAGCATAAACTATCAAATAAAATCAGCTTATAAGATGATATTTACTCTTATTTAGGCAAATTTCTCAAAGTGGTGTAATTTTTATTGAAATAGACGAAGTTATACTTGTATCGGCGAGCAGAAAAAGAAAAAAGCACTTTGAGATGTCAAAAAAGAGCTGGAACAAGAGGATTTCCCAGGAGGTCACCCATCCTCGTACTACTCTAGCCCAAACACGCTTAACTGTGGAGTTCTGATGGGATCCGGTGCATTAGTGCTGGTATGATCGCACCTGCACCGGATCCCATCAGAACTCTGCAACTAAGCGTGCTTGGGCCAGAGTAGTACTAGGATGGGTGACCTCCTGGGAAGTCCTCGTGTTCCAGCTCTTTTTTGGCATCTCTTTTTCAATGCTTTTTTCTTTTTCCGCTCGCTGACACAAGTATAACTTCGTCTAAAAAACTCGCTCCTCGGTTCCCCAAAATGGTGTATTTATGGTGTATTTTTTTATTTATTTTCGGACATGGATAAATAGTGCATAGGAGATACTATATCATTGTAAAGGAACAGTGTCCTTATTACACGATTTAATTTAACATTGAATGAAATCATGAAAAGAGAACACAATTTTAGTTTACTAGATGAAATTTTTGTAACTAAGATTTCAATAAATGAGTTAATTAAAATACTGAGAATACTGCACCATTTTAGAATAGTTAATATTCTCTACCTATTCCTTTTTTTTTTTGGCACCTGGTGGTGTGTTGCTACTTTGCAACTAAAATAAATGAACAGTTACAAAGTCATTTTATTTATTGATAAATATGTAATGGTTGAAATTAATTCTAATTAAGTAATTGAATAATTGTGAAGTTAATTTAAATAGAATAGTGGTTATATATTGTGAAGAAAAATTACCTAAATATAATTTAAAAACTAACAATAAATTTATTTAAAAAATTATATAATATTTTCAAATTTTTCTTTCTAAATTTATTGCTAAATTTCAATTTTATTTTAAATTATTTCTATATTAGTAACTAAATTCAAATATCCAACTTATACTTAATTTTGCTAAATGTATTTTATTATTAAATTTTTATTTTATTATATTTTTCTTTTTAATATCAAACTTACTCTTAATTTAATTCAATATATAAATCTCACTAACATCATTTTTATTTCAACCATTACATATAACTTTGTAACTTTATATTTATTTTAATTACACAGTAGTAATACAAGACACTGTCAAGCCAAAGATAGAAGAAGAGGAATGGGTGGAGAATATTAACCACCATAAAATAGTGCAGTATTCTGACAATTTTAATTAACTCATTAATTCAAATCTTGACTGCACCATTTCCTCTAGTAAATTAAAATGGTGTTATCTTTTCATGATTTTATTTATTTCTTCACACATTAATATCGTGTCTGGCAGGCACGGTTTACCTATATCCAGAAATAAATAAATAAATACACTATTTTGAAAATTTTAGATAAAAATTGCACCAGTTTTGGAAAATTTTCCTCCTATTTATATACTATATATTGAACTAATATTTAGTCCATGTTTGATCTCCAGTAAATATAAACAAGATACGTGAAATTATTTGTCAACATGTTAGTTTCACAATAATAAAAAAAATCTCATAATAAATAGAATAGAAAAATATTATTATATTGAATAATAGTATTAGATCATATATTTTGGGATCATATGTTAATCACCATAAATATATGTCAACATGTTGGGTTTATCATACTAAAAAAATCACATAATCAATAAAATAGAAAAAAAAAGTATTATTTCAATACTATTAGATGAGTATAATGAACAATTTAAAGGACTTATGAAAATTTTTAATTTTATTTTTCAAAATATAAATTATCCTCCTCATGAAATCATTTATGATAGTAAAAAAATTAAAGCCTTTGTAAGTTTGACTTCTTATCAGACTTCAAAATTTGCATAAATATACTAAAACGATCCACTAAACATGTGTCATTAGTCTCAAACCTCAATCTAAGAAATTTTCCTAAATCCTAAATCATAAAACTCCAAATTCTCTAAACAATCACTATTCTCTTAGTCACATGTCTCAATCTTATATGTCACAAATTCGTCTTATCGTCTGATTAGCTCTAGATGCATGTACAATCACACTTAACACATCAAAAGTGTAAAAATATTTTTTTTAATCTCTATAACAATTGCAAATGTTCTATTTGAAGTATTATTATACCATGTTCAATCTTGGTCACTAGACTAAAAATATCAAATATGTCATTCAACAAAAATCTGCCTTAAACATTGAAACATATTTCACATTTTGCGACAACATCTCTTAATTCTCAAATATGTTTAATATATCCAACTTCATGTTTTATCCCTTACAAACTTCATTATTCTCAAGAAGAAATACAATCTACTTCCTTCAATTCCAAGCTCTTAAACTCTTCTATAAGACATATTAAACTCTTCTACAAGACATACACGACATATATATGATAAGTGTAATATGTTTTGTGCATTTAAAACCAACACTCTTATAATTTCATAATTCAAACGAAAGTGTAACATCTATAAACTATTGAAAAAAATGAGAGTTTCTCTCTCTTTTATTTCTTTCCTTTTTCATTCTTGTAATGACCTCTCTTACAACAACTATAATATGTAAATCTTCTTTATTTTAGTACAATGATTTTTTAAATATTTTTTTTAAGTCTTATATTGGTGGATGACCATTTTTTTAATTATTTTTTGTTTTGATTTAAATGTTTTTTTATTTAATAAAGGCGAAGGTGGGATGTGGTGCACAATTTCATCTTTTTTTTTTCAGTTATTTGAGAAAACGGTGAACATGAGGTTTTAAATATATTTAACGTATTTTTATTTTATAGATAATTTTTTTTTAATTTTTAAATAAGTTAGAAATTATACCTTTCATGCATGTACTGTGATGCACTGAGAATCTGATTGTCAAATTTCAATATTATCACTAGTCTTATCAACTTCGTGGTCACCATTTTCTTAAAAATTGAAAGAAAATAAGGATGATGTTATGCACCACATCACGACTTCATCTTCACCTTCACCAAATAAAAATGAATAGTATTTAAATTAAAAACAAAAAATAATTAAAAAAAGAAAGTCGTATACCAACATACGATCTTTTTAAAAATAATTAAAATAAAATTTGAAGTTGTCTTCCTACCAATGACTTTAGTAAAAATATACGGTAATTCCAAAAATGTGTTTTGAAAAACTATTTTAATATAGATAAATTATTTCAAACGAAAGTCATGTTTGAAAGTAAAATTTTTTTATTTCAAAGTCTTGTTTTAAAGAATGATTTATCATTTAGATCAATTTTTTAAAATTTATCCATATCCATAAATTTCTAAATAAATTGTATGATTCTGATAAATTATCCGTTGATAGTTCTTATCTTAATGAACTTTTAGTCATTCATTCTTGAGATATTGTAATATATTATGTTTTCCGGTACTTCTTGTACCAAGAAAAAAAAATCAGCATGTTAATCTAGCAAATTTTACCTAATTTCATTTTAACATATGAGAAATAGGTAAATAGTAAATTTTCTGTCTATATCAAAAAATATATTATCATTTATTTACTAAATGTTTATCGCTTTATAAAAGAAAATGTTTATTACAGTTCTTTATATTAAATACAATTTTCTTCTCAAATTTCAATATATGTTCACTTTCAATTTTTAAAATCTAGCGTTTTATCTCAATTTAAATTTATTTATGTTTTACTTGTTTAAATCAATTATGCATGTATCGGGATTTGTCTATATGTATACGTGTTATTTTTTATGGTTTAAAATATTTTTAAGATATTTGTCAGCTTTGGTTGAAAAGCATGTGATGAGACAATGAATTAATGAGTGTTTATCGTTTTTAAAAGGAAAAATGAATTATTGCAATTCGTCACTGTGATGGCGTGGGGGCCGGAGGCATCATGTTTCCCTTGAAAAAAGAAAACAAATAAATGTTATTTGTTTTTTTTCATAACCATGATATCGTTGATTACATGTATAATAATAATAGTAATAGTGTTGAGATTGGTTATATGAAGTACATGGTGTGGTATCATGTTCTGCAGATTATTAAAAGCAATTATTTCATTAGAACTGAAGAATCTTAATTATTATAAGTATGATGTGTTATCAAATAATTTGCATTTATTTTTTCTAGGCTCCTCCTATCTCTTTCATTTCTACCGAAAACAAGAGCATCATTAAAATATAACACAATTATGATCCAATTTTCAGGAAATTCCAATTGGTTGGTTTTGATGTTGGAGTAGTTACATAAACCCAATTGCTGACAACTAACATCACCTCTGGAAGACAATTAATTTTCCTAACCATCATAATCATTGATTATAAAGTGGGAGAGCCAGCATGGTTTATTGGGGACTCATTAAAGTTATAAAGCATTGGTGTGTGTTAAAAGATGTTGTAAAAATATTTAGATTTAATTAACTTTAAATAATTTTAAACTGGATTCTTATTAAAAAAATTGTCTTCTCGTGTTTTCTTCGAAAAATGTTATGGTTAATATAAAATCTGATCTGCTGTGTATATAAAATATTTATGTTTTTAATTAAATTTTTAGTAATTTGATTGTTATTTTAAGGATTAATATAAAATGATATTATAGTTTGGTGATTTTAATGTCTTTGTCTATTATAATTATGTTTGGATTTAAATATAAATTTAAAGGAGTGAAAAATAGTGAATTTGAGATGAAAGTAAGAAAGAAATATATATTTTCTTATTAAAAAAAAGTTATAAGAAATAGAAAGAAATTTTATAAAAGATTGTGGTATTGTGATGGGTTTAATTGATAAAATAAAATAAAATAATTATTATTTATAAATTTATTTTAATCATTATATTAATTTTTAATATTATTATTATTATTTTATTTTATAATTTTTATTATTATAATTATTATTTATGTTATGATAATTATTTTTAGTTTTTAATATTAATAGTATTAGTATTTTATTTTATAATTATCTTATTTTTATTACTGTTTTATTAATTTATTATTAATATTTTAGTATTATTATTTTGTAATTTTGTTAAATTTATTATTATTTCAGTAATAATAATAATTATTTCAGTAATAATAATAATTATTATTATTATATTACATTATATAATCGATTAGATTTATTTAATTTTGATATAAATATAAATATATTACTAATAAGAATTAATTATAAAAAAATATAATTAAAATCATAACTTTTGTCTCAAATTTTGCAACAATACGAAAAAAGTTTGTCATGGAAATTTTTTCACCTTCTTAATTTTTAATTTACTTTTTATACATAGATTTAGTAATTTTTTCACTTTCACTTAATCCAAGCAAATTCGTCGTTTGAACCAAACTTAACATAATCGATTATCACTGTCACCGTTAATGTATGTGACAACGATGATCCCTTATTATCCAATATATTTTTAATGAAAATAATAAAACTTATATATAATTTTACAATAATCATAATGTCAAATGTTTCGAGATCACTAGCAGTCAAATTGACAGTATTGGTGATATGTGTAGATTTGACAGGTTTGATTGAATATTTTGATAAGAAGGGACCTTAAGTATATAAAGTCTATCTTGCATCAGTTGATCCAATTACTTTCAAGGAGTTTTTGTCCTTAATGTGACAACCATCAGAATAAAAAATAATCATACAAGACAAATTATCAATTAACTTTGTTACTGAAAGAAGATTAAAGGTGAAGTTAGGAATATACAAAACATTATATAGGACATGATATTGATTGATAAAAACATTTTCGTAATAATTTTTAATGACTTAATTTTCATTTAGTAATTTGACAGAGACAGGATTAATTTGATGATATAAAGTTAAATGAGTCAAGGATGATCAGTAATACCATTATCAAGAATCCAAGAACTAAAGAAAGAGAGAAATTTATTATGAGTGTGTATTGCTATGTTGAAAGGAATTACAGAGATTTGATTAGAGGCATTGTCACTGGATTTAGACTGTTGTAGAAGAGTTAACAATGTTTGATATTGCTCAGAAATAAAACCAATTTGCTCTGATAATGTATCTCTGTCTGACATTGAACTTTCATGATTTTGCTAGTAGTTATTACAGTCTGCTTTATGATTTTTAAACTTAAACTGAGATGGAAAACCATGTTTTCTATAGCATGTATTAATCACATGTCGTGTCTTTCGACAATGACTGCAGACTTTAGAAGTATATGATCTTCGAAAACTACCAAAAATGTGTCTCTTGTTGTATATCGATAAAACAAATCATATGTTGCTGAGAACTAACATGATAAGGTGAACTAAAATCTGGTAAGGGATCAATAATTTTGACCATGATAAATGTAACAATCAGAGCTCTCAAATTAGAACTCTGATACCACCATATTATAAGAATAAAGAAATGAACAAAAATGAACAAATGATATGAGAATGAAAATAATCTGTCCGTTTTTTTTTTATCTATTGATAAAAAAACAAAAAGTTGAATATATATAAATAATGTACCTATCCTAAGTATAGCCAAAGAAAGAAAATAAATAAAAATATTACAACCTAATAATGTCATAAAACACAAAATAAACAGAATTGATGATAATTTAATTTTTTTCATTAAGACAAAATCAAATAATTAATATTTATTTCTTTCTAATCCTTTAATCTTGTTAAATAAAATCATATAATTAATATTAATTTCATTATAAAAGCCTTATATCCATAATCAAACAATAGGTAGGTCAGTCACAACTCATAAATTTTCGTGTGTCTATACGAACACTTTTTTTAAGAAGCATTCTATTTTTACAAGTTAGTCATAGCTACAACTAATTTTATTTTATTGGAACAAATCAAGTGGGTTCCTTTAGATTATCAAATTATTTGGTTGTAGACAAGATTTTTTTTAGAATGAGACGTGATTTTAATCCGTCTTTGTTCTTTTACGAACCAATTATTAACTTATGGTTCTTCTATAATATAATAGAAATCGTGGTCATGCAATTATATATATGTGTAGATGTATGTATATAATTTCACATTTTTCCGGCTTGTCCTTTTATAATGCTTTTGTAATAGTCCTTTGTGTGTACGGGTCTAGACGCATTAGTTGGTTAACATTTGGAAAGAAAAACCGGATACAAGATTACACTAAAAATCTGCCAAAATTTCCTCTAGTAAGTCTTACCACAATATAACCATTAAAGTATTCCTTCTTCAACTAACATGTTTTACCATTGCTGCATTTTTAATCATTAGTGTAACCATTTTTATTTGGTGGGTTTTACCATTGGTGCAATGCTTTTCTGTATCCAAATAACAATTGCTCAAAGACTTCTTTCTCCTCATCTCATATGAACCCTTTCACATCCATTCCCACCAACAAGGGAATTAATCAAAAGTTAAGGTCTGGTCTCATTATCAAAATTAACCCATTCATAATCATAACTTTTAACAAAGAAATAACAAATTTGGTATTCACATAGCTAAATCACATATCTCACCTCTTTCATTATCTTCTACATTCTATATTTTTAAACCTCCCTCCTCTTCTTCATCTTCAACTTTTTATAAGTTCCAAAATTGAGTTGGAAGATGGGTGGGGTAACTGCAATACACGCACCTCAATAATTACAAGTGTATTTAATAAACACAACACCACCCCTACAATTTCTCTCAGCTAACCAATAATTGTTCGCCACGTGTACACTCTGCCACTTAATTTCCCACTTGCACAGATTCCCCAACCTTCTTCCTCTTCGCCGGACCCGCCCCACTTTCCGGCGATGAAGACCGCTTCGAAGTCACCCTCACCGGGTCGGGCTCGCCGGAGTTAACCCTCAACGGAAAATTCAGCAACGCCCTCGACCCCCGCATGCGGTAGGCGGCACGGTCGTAAGCCAACGCCGCATCCTCAGCGGTCTCAAACGTTCCCAGCCAAACCCGCGCCCCGTTTTTCGCCGGGTCCCGGATCTCCGCCGCGAACTTCCCCCACGGCCGCTGCCGCACGCCGCGGTAGTGCTTCCCCTTGGCGGGAGAAGCCTTCTTCTCCTGTTTCACCACCGCCGTCAAAGGAGGCGAGCTCGTCACCGTCGTCGGCATCACGTCCGGTTCCAGCTTCACCGTGAAATCCGTAGGAAAACCCGACAACACGCTCTCGGGTGACCCGGCCTCAAGAGATGGGACCCACCCCACCTTAACAGCGTCACGGAGCACGCCGTAGAGCACCATGTCTTCGGAATCGTCCTCCTTTAACGGAAGGTCACCCCAATTGTCGCTCAAACAGGAGTACAAGATGCTGACACCGGAGCTCCGACCCGATACGCATGTTGGGGCTCCGAATATTGACTCGGACTCGCCGAGCAAGTGGCGGCGAATCGAATAGAGTGCGAAATCTGATTCGTACGTACTACTATTACCGTACATCTCCGGTTTCCGATGTTCCTATTATAGTATTGTTGTGTAAATCTAATTGCTTTGCAAAAAGATTTGAGATGGTTAGTAAGGTAAGGATTTTGGATATTTTTGAAGAGGGTATTGAATATTCGAACTTAGAAGGTTTGGAATTGGTGGGTATTTATAGGATTGTAGGTTCATGCACTTGGGGATTTCTCATTTATCGTTTGAATTTTGGATTTTTTATATTATTTTTTTGTGGATGGAGAGTGTTATTTTATTGCTTTTTTCCATCGTGTTGGAGTCATCCACTTAGCTTCGGTGAAGGTTCGCAGGTGTAAAGTGTAAACGGCAAGGAATTAGTGCGGATTTTCCTCACGTGCTTTATTTGCCACCATTTTTTGTTTTAGATAAATCCACTTTCACGCATTTTTCTTACAACAAGTCTTATCATATTAACTCAGGAATACATTAAAACTACAAAATCCTAATATTATTAAACAACATCAACTCTTTGTTCTTGGAATTTCACTGAGGAATAAAATAAAATTTTAAATAACAAAATGATACTCAAAATATAATGTAAATTATATTACATAAATTTCTTAGATGTGTATCGTTTCTCTCTTATTTGTTCTTTATTAATAATGACTTGGAGTCAATATTTTTGGTGACGAAAAGTAGTACACACGTGACGTCATTTAGCTTACAAGGGCAGACAACTTGTTTGATGTTTGTCTTTACTGTTGTCACCTTTCCAAGCTGCAAAATCGCCGATCTTTTTTTTCTCATACGGCTATGTTCTATCTCTATTTAATTAATTGCTCAAGAACCCTGTGGCCATTTTTTTTTCCTCTTTTTAGTAAACAAAACAGACATTCGTAATCAAATAAATTTAAAATATTAGGATATAGGATCTTCTTTCTCTTTTCACTTAATATACATTCTTAATCAAATATACTTAAAATATTAGGAAATAATTATAAACGTCAATATTAACTACAATAACCTCTTATTTATAATCAGTCAGATTTCTTAAATTAAGAATTAAAATCTTTAATAAAGGAGAAATTGATACTCCATATTTTCTTTTCTTTTTATTACATGATTTATTTTTCTAACTGTAAGTTGACTTGATTATATTGAAAGTATTTATTATTAAATAAAGAGTTTGTTTAAATTTAGGGACCATTTGTAAGTTGTGATGTAATTATTATTTCACTTAGTGTTTAAATATGGATATGTAAAGTATCTATTTAAATATAATTTCTTAAATCTTGTTCTAACAAAGAGTGTGATATAGTTTACTAATTAATATATATATATATATATATATATATATATATATATATATATATATATATATATTCGAATATAAATTTTAAGTCTCAAGTCTAAACAAAAAAAAATTATGATATAAATCGGTAAAGTATCTATTGGAACATTATTTTCAATTCTCAATTCTTAAAAAGTTATCATATATATTGTCTTTTTTTTTTATTTGTCCGACCAAGAGACATCTCCTTTTAAAAGATCACGTGTCCTCTTGTAATTGGACAATTTTAAAATTGTACATGAATTGACAACTACATGTAACATAAATATTTGTCTAAATTAGATGAACTCCTACATTACTCTAGTAAAAAATAAAAAATATAAAATATAACAAGTAATTAAATGACATAGAAACAAAATATAAACTTATATTAATGAAATAATATTGTGATCTAAAGATTTTTTTTCTTAGAAAAGATAAGAAGAGCTTAAGAACTTTGTCTCCCTTTAATTGTTTCTTTTATAAATACATTCACGTGCTCGTGAAAATAGAAAATATAACTTGCGTTTTAACACTTATGTTTTTGCTTGACAGATTATTGCATTAAAATTAATATTTGAAGGAACAACTTATAACAAGGATCAAGATTATGATTATATTGCAAGAATGCCATTATAATTGTTCTAATATTTATCATTTTTTTTTATGAAAAATTATTTGCCTCATACTTTATGATTAACATTTTTTACCAACAAAACATTTAATTTTCCGTACTTGAACAATATACAAATTTTTATGTTACATGGGAGGAATGAGACATCATATTTGTGATTAAATAAAATGGATGCAGAACAAAGTATATAATTCGCATATTCAAATGCAAGATTATTGAAAATACATCAACATGTAAGTGCATTTTTCAAGCATAAAAAATATGGTGTTCCACATAGAATAAACATGTAAACATTAACCAATCTATATCACCCTTACCTATTTTAACAATACAAATTTTAAAAACGTTTATTTTTCCTCTCACCCTTAACATGTTTTATATTTTCTCCAAATCTTAACCTTAAATATTTAAACTATTTTGAACTTCAAGACACGAACACAACATCAAATATGAAAAAAAAAAAATGCACTTTGCATAATAAACCATTATTGTTATTCAAAAGTCATTCTTTTAACATTTTTTTTTCTATTGTACCTTTTGTTGAAGCATTTTCCAATGTTAATGAAAAAATTCCCTCTCAATCTTTCAAGAATTCATATATTATTTTAGTCAATTCAATCCTACAAAACGTGTTATAAAATATAATATATAATAGTACAAGAAATTCACAAATCAAATATCAAAGATATTTTACTAGAGATTTTGGACTAATTTGCTTTTTTAAATTTCATATATATTGATCACATAGATAGTGGAAACATACCTAAAAGGTACTTTAGTACTGAAACATAAGTATTTCACCAATTCTCTAAATCTCCTATACTTAACAAAAATTTAACAAAAATATAACGGATGATCATGTTCTATTTTTATCATACTTATGGTGACATTCACTACTTTTTGACCAATTTTCTAGTTTTTTTTTTATATATTTTTAAGTATGATTAAGAACAAGCTTTACAAACCTTAATTTCATTGTTTCCTTTTTAAATTTCTTAGAAGGATCAATATAACATATAAGACTTTAAATTCCAATCTTATTTTTCATCTCCCATTAAATATTTTCACAAAACTTGCGTAAAGCTTTATCATTGAACAATTTATTAAAGTAATTTCATCTAAAATATGTTCGTCCTTGTATCTCTTTTCTTTGGGCTCAAGTTTAGGATCACTTGATGTTTCTTGAGTTATTTTAATATTCATTTTATCAATCATATCAACAAACAATTTTATTTAAGAAATGATAAGAGAAATCTACATTTCAATATACAAATACAAAACATTTACCCAAATCTAAAATTTTACTTAAAATTTTAAAATATATCATCTACAAATTATAAGAAAAAAAGAAAATTCAAAAATCATTATATCAATTAATTGACATTCATATTTTACATACTCTACACTTTTGTGTTAATTGATATTAATATTATCACATTCATACCATAAAAATTAAACAATAATATTATTAAATACGTGAGTGTGAAGATGAAATCAAGTATAGTGTTTAAATTTGAGAGAAGAGATTAAAATTGTTTAAGGTGCAAGAAAAAACAAACTTTTATTTATTTTTTTTCTAGTGAAGCATAAACATTTATTATGTTAGTCATTATTTATTTTGATATAATAAATATTTTGTATGTTGGTGTAATAATCATCATATTGAGCACATATGTGGTGTATCATTATTTTTATCTTATAAAAATCCATTCTGATTATTAAAAAGAACAAAATATACATAAATTTAATATTACAATCAATTTAAAATCTTAAAATATTATAATTTGTAAATCTTTCTCCCTTGTATATAAAACAAAACTTTATAAAGTTTCACATTGGTATCATCACCTATAAATTCACTGCAAGTGGCGTACTAGTACTAATCTAATTATTTATTGAAACTTATGAGTGATTAGACATGATAATTGATTAATTAGTTAGTAATTAACTAGGTACGAAACTTTTGAAAAATTACTGTGAGATAGCCCACGTGATAAATGTAAAGCGAATAATTTGTGTATTTGAGTGAAAAAGGAATCTAGGTAAAAGAAGATGCCAAGAAAAGGCAGAAATGGACTATGAATTGGAGAAGGACACGAACCAAACAACACGGATTCAACGATTGTGGACACATTTTGCGATCTTTGCATTGTCGTTGATTGTGGATAAGTCTATTCCAAATTAATAACCCCAAGAGGACCCAACTGCTCTCAACTTGAGTCACACATCATCACAGGAGTAACTACATTTGCTTTTTGCTTTTTAGTGTTTTCCATGACAGTAACAACCAATCACCATTCACTTCATATTCCTTCACTTGGGTTTGGATTTACACTATGGAAAAAGATGATCCACCACTTCCCCAATTTATCATTATTCTATCCAAAATTAGTTGTCACTAACTAAAAACAGCTACCATCTACTATGTTGCTTCTTCATTTCAATGAGATACTAGTGGATGTATGAACATCTTTGCAACTGAATTATTATTGGCATAACCAATGTGTACACACATATGTCAAACGGGATTTGTTATTTGATTTTAATGACAACTATTTTACGACTTATAATCAACGTTGAATTTAAAATGATTGTTTCCCCAAAGACTGGGTATATGATTTATATATTCTATTATAGAAAAGTATTTCAAGTTTTAAATTTAGTTATGAATAAAAAAGTTTTAAATTTGATTTGCTTAAATGATCCAATGAAACTTTTACTGAATTATTTTTTTTTCAGCGGAACGTTAATTTCAAATACGCATGCAATGTTTTCATATGAAGCATTGGACATAACTGAAATTACAAATTATAAACTTAATATTGTGTAAATGCAAGTTAATACATTAATATTATATAAATTAAAGTTTACTGCTTGAAACCATTTATGATTGGTTTGACCAGAGCCTTTACTCAATAGTTAAAAGGGTAGGTTTTCTTTAAAGGAGTGAATTTGAGTGATAAAAAAATAATAAGAATGAAGAGAAAGATAGTGAAAAATAAAATTATTTAAATTATGAAAAAGAGAATGAGAAAGAAAGAGAATTAAAGTTTACGAAAATTTGTAAATAATGTGATAATGATTGATAAAGAAAAATTTAATTGATAAAATTGTAAGTTGAAATTAATTTAAAATAAAATATGAGAATAGGGTTTATGAATAATTTTATTGATATGATAAAAAAGAAAACAGTTTTTTATTTAATAAATTTATAAGATTATTATATTTATTATCCATATTTGATTAAAATATTATTCCGTAAACTTGACTGAAAAAGAAATATGAATTATTTAAGATTGTTTATGCATGTAAAAAAAAGTAGAAAAAAAAAACATATTCTCATAAAATAAAATAAAATTTAAATAAAAATAGTTATAATATAAATTTATTGACTAAGTTATCTTTAATATTATAAATTAATTTTAGTTAAATATAAAATTATTATTTTATTGTTATTTTATAAATGTATTATTATTATAACTATTTTATAAGTTTTTGTTTTAAAAATTTATTATTATTTATAAATATTTTTTCATGAATAATTTGATTTAAGTTTATAAATATTAATATTTTAACATTAATATTATTATTATTTTATAAATTTATTGTTATTTTTAAAATATTATTATTATTAATATGATAATTTTTAGTTATAATAATTATTTTAATGTTTTTATTAATATTTAATTAATATACTATTTGATTATTTTTTAAAATTTATTATTTTTTCTAGTTATACTTTATTAATATTTCATTAATATTTTAGTGTATATATATATATATATATATATAACATTTCTTCCTTCTACGTGAGAAGCTTTATTCACACTAGCAACTTTACACTCTGCACTAGAAAATAAGAGTAATTTGATTTTCTCAAACAATGTCAAATGTCTTTGTTCTTATTTATTGACACCCTTTAAAGAATTGAGGTCTTTCCCCCGCAATCTTGTCACGCTTATTTATAGGAATTAATCCAAACCAATATCACTTTATTTATTTTTATCTTGATAAACAATTTTTTTTAACAACAAAAAATAAAATTAATAGAAGCATTTTATGAGTGTTTCAACTCTATTATAACTAGTTATATTACATGTCATTCTCCCAAACCAAATGACATGTGTTACTTACTGCTAAATTTGCACAAATTACTTACTAAATTTGCATAAATTACTTGTATGAAGATAACCCTCGTATATAATATCTTGGTAAGAAATACTTTACGGTTTAGAGTTTAACAAATGACAGGTAGGTTTAATATTGTTTACTGTTCCGGTATACCCAATATAGTCTTACATAGCTTAAAAATCGAGACCAATGTCAGTTTAAATATACCTTCCTCTCTCAACCCACCAAGATGCCTTTTCAGGATAAAATTGTGATGGAATAACCGAGCTCCAAAGCGGACAATACCTCGAAACACTTACCATATTCATAACATGTCTCAACGAACTTGAGTTCGGAACACTTACCATATTCATAACATATATATACCGATCCTTGATTTTGCTTTAGATTTTACGATGATATCTAACTTAATTCGAGACTAATTTAGAATCTAATGCTATAAGTCACTAAAACCTTGGTAGCTAATATTAGATACCAATTATCTTGACTTAATTGATCACTAAATTCAATCATTACTTTTATTTTGTAATTATTTAGTAACCAAAATCTAATTTGGTGACTATTTTGGTCACAATTAGCAACTATTTCATTTGGTAGCTAAAAATTAGTTTATAAATAACTTTTTTTCTTGTAGTGTTAAAACACCCTTTAAAAGTATTTGAATATTTGAAAAGTAATGAAACACTCAATTACCTCCTATACACACCAAAGACTAGTGCATAAATTTCAAATTCAAATTACAAGTAAAAAAACAAAAAAAAAATATATCAATTGTGTGACAAATTTTACAACAAATTAATCTATAGCATAATCAACCTTGATGAACCTTAAAATCTTTCTTTCAAAAGAAATTAATTAAGTAAAAGTACTCTTTAAAAATATTTCTAAAGCAAAGTCCTCTTGATTTGAAAAATATGAAAATTGTACTTTTAAAAGAGGTAATGCTTTCTCACTACTAGAAAAATCATTAATAGTGACTAAAAAATCGGTCATTAAATGACCAAAATCGGTCACTGATTAAAACAGTGACCGATTTAGTGACCAAACGTTTCAGTCGCTATTTTGCTGGTTGCTGATGTATAGTGATCCGATTTAGTGACCAAACATTTTAGTCGCTATTTTGCTGGTCGCTGATGTATAGTGATCGATTCTGTGACTGATTCTGTGACCGAATCTTTGACCGATTTTAAAAATATTTTTAAAAAAATTTCGAATATTATTTTTATTAAAAAAAATATTTTAACATCTATTATTCCTATTATTATTTATCTTATTTTTAATTGTAATTTTATTACTTTTATTGAAAGAACCTACAACCATCAGACCAAAGCAACTTTTCTGCCATGTTACAATTATTTTTATACTTATTATTTCAATTTCAATTATTATTAATATTCTTCTTCTTCTTCTTATTAATAATATTATTATTATTACTCATATTATTATTCTTATTATTATAATTACACTTATTATTATTATTACTCATATTATTATTCTTGTTATAATTGATATTATTATAATTACACTTATTATTATTATTATAATTATTTTATTTATTCTTATTAGCATTATAATATTATTATTATTAATATTATTTATTATTATTATTATTATCTGTGACCGAATTTTTGATCGAATCTGTGACCGATTTTGTGATCGATTCCTGTGACCGATTTTGTGACTGAATCTGTGACCGATTTTTTCAGTCATTGATTCGGTCACTGATAGTGACCAATTTTTTTCGGTCACTGATTCAATCACCGATAGTAACCGATTTTTTCAGTCACTAATTTCGGTCACTATTTAACAATTTTCTAGTAGTATTTTTTTAAAAAATTTTGAAGTGACTGAATATAATAATAAATTATTATTAAATATAATCGATTAATTTGTTGTTCATCAATCTAGAAAATACTTTAAGACAATTTTAATATAATATATTTTTACTTAATTAATTATTTACAAAAGGTTAAATTTTTTCAAGAAACCTTACATAACTGATTATTCACTACTGTAATTGATTATTCATTATTCATCAATTATTTACTTTATAATTTATTATTTATAAAAAAAAAGAAACATTTATGTGTGACTAACATAATTAATTATCTGTAAAATTAAGTAAAATTCATATTTAGTGTAATTTTATATAATCAATTATAAATTCAACATAATCAATTACTATGTATAGAAACATAAAAATGAAAAACTGATCAAAATTATTTTAGGGAGTCATTCATGCTTTACATTTTTATTATACTAAAATAGTAAATAATAGAGAGAGGAACATCAAGTATCATCAAATCAAATACATTATCTTTGTTTTGGTATGTTTTGGCAAAAACAACTTTTCTCTTTGTTAGAAATATTCCATCTTTAGCTAAAAGTACATTTTTTCATTATTAGGTGAGTTATATATGGGTGGGGGTACAAGGAGTAAAACCCTTTTCTTAAGTTACAATACATATACTTTATTGAAAAAAAAGAAAGTTACCTGGTCATAATACTTATTTATCTTAATCCTTGATAAATACTAATAAGCATCCACTTAACTTTGATTTAACCCTTTCCAAATCTCTTCATCTATGACTACAAACAAATACTCAGCTGTATATCTTAAAGACCCCACACACACCCCATAAGAAAACTTCACGAATGTGCATTCCAAAATAAATTTCAGATGTATCGATACACATCAACACAAATCTGCATATTAATGAACAAATTTTATTACCTTAACACCATCCTTAATGTTTAGCTATATTATCGCTAATATGCTCTAAATATACTTGCAGTTAGATTACATCAACAAAACACATCATTGACGTGAGCGAAATTATGCAGATTAATTATTTCACTTTAATTCGTGGCGCAGACGTACGAAACCATGACTTAATGTGGAGTTATTTGATCTAAGTGATTTAAAAAAAATATTTAATAGGAGGAAGACAGTCCCACGTAAGTTAGCATAAGCATCACACAGCCTTTGAAGCTGACCAATGACCATAACAAATTAGGATAATTGACTTTGACTTGAAAATTTCTCATTGATATTATAGCTTGCATAGCATGTAATAGTCACTACATGCCAACTACCACCAACCCGTGCGCACCGCAATCTTTGAGTCTTCTAACATCTTTTTCCTATTACGGCAAATAATACGTCTGCCTTCAAATCTTCAATACCAGTTTGAACATGTGTGGCCCACAATGGATTTACCTCAACAGCTGTGAAACTTAAGAACCAAATTAATCAATTGAATAAGAAGCAGATAAAGAAATCGCCACGTGCACAGAGTAGTAAGCTAATCACTTCACGCTTCTGTTCCTAATTGGTTGAATGGTAAACATATTATATATCATTATATGTGTCCTTTTTCCTTAATGCTACTATTATTTAAGAACAAGTTGTTGATTTTTCTAAGGTCTAACCAAACAGTTTGGCCATATCTATGCATTACATAAAATATTTTCATTCAAACAAGTTGAAATTCTTTTGAATATTAAATTACCGATCCTTGTCAAGTTGTAAATTTTATAATAATATATGGTGTGGTCGGGGTTTACAATAATTGGGGGAGTGCATGCATGTGTTTTGTCAAAAGGTGGACAGATACAAAGGAATCAAGTGTGTTGATAATGCAATGTAAGTGTGGCTAATGGCAAATTAATAAGCTTCTACAACGAGGTGATTGAATTGTGTGAGAGGAATCTAAAGACATTTGATGAAAAGAATAATGAAGAAATGGCAGGTAAGAGATGTTTGGAGTGGTCTTGCATAGGAACAACAGCTCCAAGAGTTTCTGGTTTCATGTGTCTTTTTCATCTGCATGTGAAAACAATAATAGCATGGCTGCTGAATATGCGACGCCAATACTAAAATTTGCGGCTCAAATTTTTAGTGGGAAGGCCGCCATCATGAATCAATAGAATAACCTAAATATACAACACTTCAAACTGTGATTAGTGGCTCCTTAGCCAAGTCGGCAAAATCAAAGAGTTTTAAAAATTAATTCATATGTCTTATGTATTTAAATAGAAGTCTAAGTTTCATATCGAGTAAAAATGAGAAAGTTGAGTAATATATATATAAGAAAGAATATCCATAAACTTAATGTTTTGAGATTTTAGGTTTAAGGTTGTGCCATTCCCTTATTTATAATGTGACTCAATTCACTTGAGAGAGAGATTGTTAGGTATCAAAGTATGAGTCTAAGTTCCACATTAAGTAAAAATAAAAAGAAGACTCACATTTAGTTTTAACGCCTCCAACTCTTTTTAATAAAAATAATAATAATAAATTTATTCACACTTTATCTTATTTTCTAAGAGAAAATTTTTAATTATAGAAAAGATTACTGATTTCTATAAAATTTTATATCTTTTACCAATAAAAAAAATCTATGAATCAAATTAAGTTACAACTAGAGAATTGGAACAATTAAGTGAATTAAAGTAAGGACAATCAATAAATTACATGTATATTGGAAAAAAAATATATATATTTAACAACAATTTTGATTTTTTATGTATTCTAATTTTGTTATTTTTGTCTTTGAAGTTTTAATTGTGCAAATTAGATTTTTTGTGCCCTAATTGTTTGATCTTGATAATTTCATTATAGGATAAGTATTTAATAAATTTTATCGATTTAACATCAAATAGTGATGACAAGACAAATGTCATGTTCCTTGACACAAGTTGACATCTTTTGGATTCTTCATTATTACAATGAATGATTAACTAATATGTCAACGTATGAGTTAAGCAACAAGTTGATTGCTACACCATTTTAAATATAGTTATCCATTGTTCGTGCCAATAAAATTTGTTAAATATGTAATGAAAGATTAACAACAAACAAAATCCAAATAAAAAAATTCCTCTATCTAGAGAATCCAATGGATGCGATTAAAGTTAAAATCACTAAAATTAGATATAAGACTTGAAAAATAAAAATATATGTTTAAATGAATTTTTGTAGCATCAAGGAGTATATGAAAACTACACAATAAAATATAAGTACTATAAATTACCACCTCAATTAGACGTTTTACTTGTTTTATTTTTCACAACCCTGCATTTTTATTTATTCTCAGAGAATATATGTTGCTGAGAGATATGATTAATTCAAAATGAAGCCGTCTTTTGCTTCTGTCGACCAACTACAAATGTGTATATGAAAGGGGCGAATTATTCTGGTTAGGTGTGTATTGTTCAGTTCGTTTTAAAGGTGGAAGAATATTAAACTTGGCCTTTTTTATTCTTCTTTTCTTCAAACTAACCTTATGCAAAAGTTTCAGTTGTCGGCATGATATTATCTGCGACTTTCTCATTTTTACCTTTTTACCTTCACATAAGAGTAATCAATGGAGGGGCTCTAATTCTCCCCAATTTTGCACGTGTTAGAGAAAAATAAATTATCTTTTTAAAAACAAAAAAAGGCTCCAAAAAGTATATTTTTAAATCTCTGCGTACCTTTGTTAACTTTTTAAGCCGAAAATTAAAATATCTCTAATTTAAGTTCTTTTGCTTTTTCAGTTTTCTACTACTTGTATGCTTTTAAACTTGTACATCCTCCTCCATCTTTTCATTTACTATTTGTTCTGGCAAACTCGTTCCCTCCTTGAGTCTTTTCGTTAAATAAATTACTACACTCTCACATCAAATTTCACAACCAAATGCATCACAAAACATTATCTGGAGTCATAACTTTAGATGATCAGGCATATACATGAAAATTATTTACTTGTCTATAAATTCTACAAATTCTTTTGCAATTTTTTTTAGTGAAGTGGAGTAGAATGAGCTCTTCTAGTCTGGGAAATAATAATGTGCTCTCGATGTTACGTATGAAACGATTGTGAATTAACCAAAGTCACATGCTATATCTTATAGAATCGGATTAACCTGTGCGACTACGAATGTTTTAGAAGTTCCTATGCATCCATTGGCATCACATACAATTCAATGTCTATGCTAATAATATTAACCTGGACGGAAATCCATGGGGACGTAGGATTAGGAATTGGAGCCAATTTATTTCAAACAATATTTCTGTGCACTTGAATAAAAAATAATAACTGTTTCTTTAATACCAAATAACTTAATAGGCATATTCGTAGTTATGATTCTTGAGTTGAAAAGTTCAACATTTCACATCAGTTAGGATATAACAAATTTTTAATATAAATAAAATGTAATTTTTTAAGATGATATTTAGAATCTTTTCTAACAATAATTGTTAAGTCTATTATATAGATTCTATATATAGTTGTCATAGATCTGGTATCTCAATAATTGTTAAATCTTTTCTCACTTTACGGTTTTCATTCTTTTGGATGGTTACCTTTTTAGAAGCAAAAAATATTAAATGTATTACTTTTTAGTAACTTTTGTACAAGGTAAGCGGATCTCTAAAATACTCTCTTTTATTTAATTTATTTATTGCTGTAAAAAATCTACGTTTAAATATATTTATGTAAAATGAATTCATATCAATTAGTTTTTTAAAATAAAACAGTTGGACTAGACTAAATGAATAGAACGTTTGCAAGTTTATTAGGCTATTCTGTTCTAATGAAATGTAAATAGATTGACGAAAAGTATACAATTTTTCATTCTTTCGAGCATATTTAGAATGACCATTGGCTATAGGAAGTTCCTTAGTAAAATAATACTTAATTTTGTCTTGAAGGAACACATATTGGTAGGTTATGTATCTTAGAATGATAATATTTTGACACCATTATTCACATCTTATTTTTATTTAACACTAAATTATATTATTATTTTATTAATTTATAATATTTTATTAATAAAAATAGTATTAAATAAAAGTGATAGATGAATAGTAATATCAAACTACTATTTTTTATATATCTTAAAATTCTACATCAGTAGAGCCGAGACGATTCTCAGTACAAATAACATATATATTTTTTCTTATTTTCATTAATTTTGCAATAACAATAATGAGACAAACACATTTTCTATTTTTAAACATTTATTCAACACCATCATATAATTCTATAAAAAAAATCTATATATTTTTTTCTCTCAAAGTGTAATTTCGGTGTTATATTGTATTTTGGGTATTCTGTGCATTTTTTTCACTTTGCAAGGACAAGAGTTAAGTTTATGCTTAAAAAACATTAGAAAAGAAAATTATGAATGATACTAAAAGCTAATTATAAAAATGTCTTAAGAAATCACTATGATTAGTATTATTATTGTTATGATTTTAGATAATTATGACTTTTAGTATGTTATAATTTATATACATTTCACTACTAAAAATCTCTAGAATTTTGCACTAAATGTAAACGTTCTTTGTTGAATTCACACCACTTAACTTGCACCAGATTCTGGAAGGCAAGAAGAGTCGTAATTTTGTCCCAGCAGCAGCTTGTACCCGTTGATAAGAACTGAAGGGACAATGTAACACTTCAGTAGTTGAAATTGTCAAGCACTTTCTTTGTGTGGGAAAACATTTACCATTTCCCAAGATTCTACGTGAGTCGTTGGTCAACCCTAGATGAACTTTTTACGAATTATGTATGGAGAGAAACGTTATTCATTATTATAACTTTGTGATTGTAACTGCACTATTATCGTGTCTATGACTTGGCAATAAGTTAGACTCAGCTATTCACTTTCAGTTAGGAATGGAATTTCAGAAACGAACGTGCCAGACCAAGATGCTCTCATCTTATCATTGTCCCTTACTAACAAACAATAAAAAAATGGAGTGGTTGAAACAGGCCTCAAGAACCAAACAAAGTTGGATGACTTATAAACCTATAAACATTGACTACTTCACCCTTCATTTATTAATGACATATAGGAGCTCAATCCAAGAAAGCCAAAACAAATAAACTTCTCTACTTAAAGTGATAAAGCATAACCACTCTGGTCCATGCATGATCTACCCCGAGGGCCATGTATATATAAACCTAAATTCTTATTTTAAGTCTATTTTTTGTTGAGATCCACTTTAATTAGATATTATATCAATTTAAAGTGTATAAATAAGGAAAATTCTTATCTTATAAGTTGATTTCATGAAAAAATAGTTAGGTTAAAGCTCACTTATTGGAATATGTATGGCTTAATACAAGTTTCTTAATACAAGGTTTATAATTCCAATATGTATGGCTTATATGCCTCAGTTTTTACCGGTCTGAACAAGTATTAACACATGTTAAGATGTTATTGTTGCTAGTGTTTATATATGTTATTGGGATCCCTTTATATTTAATTGTCACAATTATTCATAATAGGGTATATATATCTTTAAGAAAAGGTCTCCAAAATGCAAAGAGACTCGTGGAATATTCTAATACCTATCTCTTTTGCATGCACCTAGAAGGCCTCTACATCATGTTGACGAAGTTGCCATATGAGTATCCACTTGAGATTAAGAGTAAATTGTGTACAGTACAATGAAAACGAAGACAAATTAAAGCTTCATTTAAAGTAGGAGAAAAAAAAAACTGTAATTAATGATGTTCTTAGAAAAAACGATAACAATTAGCAGAGAATCATAATGGACCTGGCAGATACGAGAGCAGATAATTGAATGAAATTGAAGACCAAGTCAATGGTGCAGTGTAATGACTGAGGGTTATCGTGTTACTGTTTTTTGAGTTATTAGCAGTTCGTATATAACTTAGTTCTTACTCATACAAAAACATATATTACTTAATACTCGGTTTTATTATGAAGTAATTGTCAAAACAAAGTTGAAATTTCTTCTTTTCTAGAATCCTTCATTTGAAGACTCTTGAAGTTTACGCCCATATGCCTGGGTCTATAAGGCTGTTTCAGGCAAGAAATAATTACAATGAAATAAATGAAATTTGTTGCTATTATTTAAAATAAATATAGACAATTTTTTGTAAATTTATTTGGTTTCATTTTGTGCAGTGTTTATTTTAAGCTATTTAAACATATTATTTACTTTCCAAATAATAAAAAAAAACTTGATTTTATTTCATAGTGGTATACGCAAATAACTAATTTAATATTTTGTTTTGTTTCATTCAATAAGATAAATTATTTTACACTATTTTTCCAAACTAAAACTTTGAACAATCTCCGTGTTAAGGGAGAATATAACATAAAAAAGAAAATTATAAAAATTTCATTCTAGAATTTTTTTTAATGCTTCTTTACTGATTTTTTTAATCTTTTTTCTTAATCTACGGTTGGTATCTGGTTCTAAGCTAATTGGACGAAAAAGGATATCATAACGTCCCAATAAGGTTAAAATAATAGAAAATCTAAAAATAATAATTTTAACCTACCTACCTATAAATTATTTTCTTTTTACATTTTTACGGATCTATCAAGAATGTGCAAAGTTTGATTTGGATCTACCCAAACTAAAAAATTTGAAAGAGTTATTTTTTGCTATTGGTTACTGATTTTGCTATTTACACAACGAAAATCAGACTAAACTCGTCGAAGCTAATTAGAATTTTGCTTGTTGTAAGAATTTTGAAAAAAAAAAAAAAGATTTCACAGAGCTTTGTATCATAGAATTTATCAGATAAAATTTACATTAATTACTTTGAAAGATGCGTTTGATGAAGTTGATTACACGCAACTTCAAGAAGATATGCGTACTGGCAAAAAACTCTTTGTAAAACTTGATTTTGTAAAATTCTCATTTTTTATGTTTATTAAGATGAATAATATTAAATACACATGATAAGAAATACACATAATTATACATATTATTTCTATAATAAAGTTTATTAAGATTTCAGTGCATGATTATTTAAGTCTAATCACTTTAATTATAATATTTTTTTAGAGAGTCACTTACAGTGAAAAGATGGACAAGATATAAGTATTAATTGAATAACTTTGTTCTTAATTAAATATGAGTAGTGTTTAGATCCAACTGTTTCTAAAACATTTTATTTATATAAAAGTTATCACAAGTTTTACTCACTATAAGAGAAAAACGTTTTAAGATATATATAAGTTTGAGAACAGTCATTTAATAGTTATGAACATAAATAATCTATTTCCTCACAATTCTTCATAAATAGAAAATCAAGGATTTTTTGAAAATATTAAAACAAATTAATAAGCATCAACCTTTTTCTTTTATATAGAGTATATAAAGTTAAAGAAAAAAAATTGATGTAATTTTTTTTTTTAAATTGTTGTGAGTTATACAATTTTTTTATTTTTTATTTATCATAAGTCCATATTCAAACTGCTAGATATATTAAATGTTTTTCACACAATATTAAATATATGTGTATATAACTTATTAAAGCAGTCTTTTCTTTCTTTTTAAAACATAGAATCTAACACAATTATTGACCTATATTTTATCTTTTTAAAAAATATTGTTTGTGTAAATAAATTTTAAATACAAATCTTGGTGTTGATACTTAAAAAAAAAAAAAATCTCTTTAACAAAATAAAAATATTTATTTGAAAAGAACAAACATTTATAAGTTATCAATATATACTATTAATATTTAAGATTTGTCGTCTATCAAATAAACATATTCATCTTTTATATAATATAAACTTATGAGATAAAGATTACAAAGAGAATACTTACTTCTCTGCAGTCATAATACACGTATATATTACAAGACTTTATTATATCTTGTACTTATTTAAAGACATAATCAAAACTAAATTATATATATATATATATATATATATATATATATATATTTTTTTTTTTTTTTTT
>Ga0209489_100598_pt1 | contig 69723 bp, 21 predicted proteins | sample SiratrowhiteBW_FD_187527 | JGI IMG/M metagenome (GOLD analysis project Ga0209489, IMG submission 187527) | Root nodule microbial communities of legume samples collected from California, USA - Siratro white BW (SPAdes) (version 2) | ecosystem: Host-associated > Plants > Roots > Nodule | place... | reverse complement strand
AAAAAAAAAAAAAAAAAAAAAAAAAAAAAAAAAAAAAAAAAAAAAAAAAAAAAAAAAAAAAAAAAAAAAAAAAAAAAAAAAAAAAAAACAACAATCACATTCGAAAAAAGACAAAGTAGAGAAAGGGAGACATATGAAGCTAATGAAATCTTCGAGTTGAATCTAGAGTCATTTTTGAGAGAGAGAAAGACCTACATTGGAGAGTCGAGCAAATTTCAGAAAAAATATCGAGAAGGGGATCAATCAAGTAGCTCTAGATCAAGGGTAAAACAAAGACAAAATTTAAGGCTAATTGTTTATGCTTTAAGTAATTAAATTTATGATAATGGTATTAATAATTGTAATAAACTATATTGGTAAAGAAATAGGCATTTGAAAACACTAAGATTATAGAATTTGGGTAAACAAACATGAAATACATATGTTCGGAAGGAGAATAATATAATAAACAAAGTAGAGGAAGTAGAAGAAAGGGATAGGTTGATGAAATTGAAAATAGACTGAAGGAAAAAGAGACAGTGAAATATGACAATAATAAGTTTCAATATAAGGGGATTAGGAGGCCTAACCAAGTGGATATATCTAAGGGAAATCATAATAAAGGAAGGGATTGAAATGATATGTATTCCAGAAACAAAAGTTGAGATGATTAACAATAAAAATATTATGCTATGTGGGGGAAATAATAACATATAATGGGTAGTCCAACTGTGAATGGAGCAAGCAAAATATTAAGTATATGGAGTAAAAATCAATTTGTATGTCAGATCAAGTAGTGGTAAAAGTTTTATAGTTATATAAGGGAGGTGGGGTGTGCATAAATGACCTTCAACAATATAGGAATTTATATTTTTCATGTGTCTACAACAAAAAGAGGTCAATGTGGGAAATAAATAACTAAAATTAGGGATGGTAAAAAAGTTGTGTTAAGGGAGATTTTAATGTAGTTATGACATTTAATGAAAAGGAAAGGGTTAAATTATGAGGGTATTGGGAAGAGAGAGATACATGAGTTGGACAAGTTTATAAAAAGTATACAATACCAATGGTGAGGAGAAAGTACACATGGCATAAACAAAATGTTATGTTAAAAATAGGTTATGCAAATAGAATCCCACTATCCCGTGAATAGGTGGATTTATGGTTAGGGAGCAAGTAATATGTTCAGGATAAAAGTCAAACTAGTATATATTAGTATTAAAAACAACACTATTAAATTGGGATCATAAACCTTTTAGAACTGTGGATGAGTGACAGGTGGATTTATGGTTAGGAAGCAAGTAATATGTTCAGAGATAAAAGTGAAACTAGTATACATTAATATTAAAGACAATACTATTAAATTGGGATCATAAACCTTTTAGAACTTTGGATGAGTGACAGTATAATAGATGATTTGAGGATATAGTTAAGAGAAAATGGAATAACTATGTCATAACTAGAAGTAGTTTGTTTACACTAAAGAAGAAACTAAAATGTTTGAAGCAATATTGAATAATTTGGAATAAAGAGGTCTTTGGGGATGTAAAATTGAATAAAGAAAACATCATTACAAAGATAAATGATTTAGATAAATTGGATGAAGAGAGTTGCTTAAATGAAGAAAAAAAGAAAAAGAGAAAGCAATTATTTGTTGAATTAAGAAATCTGAGTTTAAGGTAGGAAGCACTAGAGAGAAAAAAGTCTAAGGGTAATTTAATATCATTAGGCGACCTGAATATGAGGTACTTTCACCTCATCATTAAAGGAAGGTGAATAAATAATTTAAATGGGTGGGGAAAGGTTTATGTATGATTATTCTTGGTGCAAGGGTGATGGTAGTTCTAGTGTTGGGGTAGCAAAGGATTAGGAAGTAAAGTGCTAAAAGTTAGCAAATGGAGGGATGAATGAAATTTGTGTGGACTAACTGACAAAGTTGGTTGTAGTATGTAGGTTGGGATATTGATAAAGAATCATCAAGAAATATAATAACAAAGTTAGAGTGGGTAAAGGAAATATTGGAAATAGCAAAATTTGTTGTAATCGAACCCAACGTGCTTAATCATTCAATTTTCAAAACTACATCATCACCTTCAATCAAAAATGGTAAAATGAAATATGGAGCAAGGTATATAAATATCAACTTGAGGACAGAGACCTTCATGAGAGATTCTTTGCCTATTGTCCACCATAACAGAGAATAGAGAGATGATAGTGATGGTGAGGTGCAAATGGCGGCTAAGTAAGGTTGTAGGATATTATGAGAACTTCTTGAATCCATTAAAATTGTCATTGGCAAATTATGCATGGTACCCTCAAAATTAAGGGTTTAGTGTAAATGTTGCTCAGTTAAGGCTTGAGGTGACAGTTACAAATGAAAGAGTAGGTGTGAGGGCTCAAGAGGATAACTTGGCTGGTTTGGTCATCTTCAAAAGTAGTGTGGGTATCTTCATCCACTAATAAGAGAAAAAAATGTGAGGTGGCATTGTGTCCTAGGATGAATTTATCAGCAAAATTGTAATACAAACCTAGGGTGTGATGCTTTTGAAGTTTAGTGGATGTGAGGTGTTTGATGGGTAAGGGAAGGTGGTTTAGTAGGGTTAGTTAGGGTAGTGATCTTTTGGTGGGTTAGGTTGCAAAGGTGGTTGAATAAGGGGTGTAGTGGTGAGTATGGAGTTTTAGAAACACAGGGTTTGGTACCCTTTAATTTGGCCTTAATAAGTTTGGCTAACATAATTGCTCGTGAGATTGTTGTAGGTTTTCGTATGGCTAGCTCATGCCGAATATCAAAGCTAAGACTTGAAGTGAAATGATTGAGAATGACCTTAAGGGGAAGTCCCAAAATCCTATTACAAAGTTTTTCAAAGTTGGCCTAGTAATCGACCACGAAGTTATATTGGCAAAGCTCAAATAACTCTGCTTAGTGGTTTTCATATGTTAAAGGTCCAAAGTGTGTCTCTAAGACTTTTGTAAAAGAATCCCAACCAGTAAACTAGGTGTTCTTATGCATATGTTTATATCAATTTTGTGCATCCCCTTTCATGTAAAAAGAAAACATATGTGATCGTTGATCTAGAGGCATTTGATATAGTGTAAAATATTGTTCAGTAAAAAAAACCAATTTAAGGGATCAAAGCCATCAAATAGGGCTAGATGTATTTTAGGTGGTCAAGGCTGTGGAGTATGTGGAAAGGAATATGGGAGTGGAAAGGGGAAAGCATGTGGTGAAGGAAAAGGGTTTTGGTGAGGTTGTAAAGGTGGTGGTCTAGGAGGGGTTTGTGAGGACGAAGTGTTGAAGAAAGGGTTAAACAATATGATAGTAGAGATAACACGATGAGATAAAGGTAGTGGTGGTAAAGGTTGTGTTATCGTGAATGAATAAGGCATACCATAAAGGAGTTGGTGGTTAAAGGAAGTCAGAGTGTGGGTAGAGAATGAAGATCAAAAGGATGGGAGGAAATACTAGTGGAAATAGTGGAAGTAGAAATGAAAATTGATTTATTTTGAATGTAATTGATATTTTTGGGTTGATAAGAATATAGACGTCTTTAGACTGAAAGAAGAAGTGGACGTTTTTGGGTTGATAAAGAGTAGTTGACATGTTTATATAAAAAAAAAAGAAGGATAACACTTTTTAACTTAGCAAAAAAAATTGATGTTTATTAAACTTGGGATCAATAAAAAATGCACATATAATGTTCATTGTCCTATCATGAGATGTAGGAACATGACCCAGAGATAAAACCCCAGGATCAAGACCAGCCTTAGGTTCATTAAAGGTAAGAACTAAGTGACTTATATTTAACCTTAAAGGATATTGATGAGAAAGGACAAATAATGTGTTAGCTAAAAAATTGATATTAAACTTTTTGACTTATTTGTTGAGAAGGTTGATAATAAATATTTTGAGATTTCATATTAACTTATATTAAAGTGAGGAGGTTGTAAATGACCTTAAGCAGTTCGATCGCCATCCTTAAATGAGGGTTTGAGAAGCATAATAAATAACAATAAAAATGCCAAAATGTTAGATTAATAGTAAAATTAACCTTAACAAAAAAGAAAAACACAAAAATAAAAATAACAAATAATATTTTTTCATTGCATGAGTACATGATAATGTTACATATCTTCCTGAAAGGATTAATTGTTCTAATTAAAAAAACAAGGTCAACCGACAGAATTGATTGTTATAATAAAAAAACAAGATCAAATTGAAACTTAAAATATAATACACAAAACACTTCTAATAAATAATAAAAATTTTCGTCCATTTAAGTGAATGTGTGCTACACTTTGTATTTAGCTAAGAGTACGTTTGGTTCAGTGGATGGATCGTTGGAGAAAGATAACAGGAGGAGACGGAAGTTGGAAATCTAACGAATAAAAAAATAATAAAACACAAAAATCGAGAAGAGGGATGTACTGTAGTTTTTCACTGCATCAAGCAGAAGATTTGTGAAGAAATGTATTGTTTGATATTTTTTTATATAATTAATCATATTATTAATTAAAAGTTACATTATAATAAAATAAATATAAATAATTATATAATATAATATAATATAATAATACATATTAATAATAATTATTAAAATAATAATAATTTTAATATAATTTTAGAAATAACATATTAAAGATATCAATATTAAAAACAAAAATAATAATAAAATCATAAGTAATAATTATAATAATAAAAATAAATAAAATAATAATAATAAAAATAAATTTATAAAATAATAATAATAATAATAATAATTTAATTTTTATTTTTAAATAATTAATCATTTATAATTTCAAAAATTAAAAAACTAATTCATTAATCATATTTATTAAATTAATTATATTTAATTTTAACTAAAATTTTATTTACTAAAAAAATTATTTTACTAATCACATACATCATATCACTCACAAACTTTTATAAACTTTCTACTTAAATCTTACTATCTTTCCCTTAATTCAAATAATCAAACTTTCACACAAATAAACTCAAATTCACTCTCTCAAATCTGCTCTTTAATCCAAATACATTCTAATTGTGATTAGATAATGATACAACTTTTGATTTTTCTTTGGACCTCATTTCCTTGTACTTTCTTGTGGGAGCATTGATTAGCTATTTTTATATTAAAAGTAAAGCAAACTTGATACTATATTAGTTTTAGAATCTTTTAATGTGAAAAAAAAAGTTAATCTAAATATGCATAAAAACTGAGACACTTTCGCTACGTTCAACATTAATCGATGCATTTTAACTTCGGTCTTTTATCATATTTTTACTTCTAAAACTATTTTAAAAATATAATTTGTTTTTAAGTTATCTATTATTATAAAAATACTTATATGTTTCTAACAAATGAATTCCTTTTATTATCTACATTATCATAAAAAGTAATTCACATGAATATATTTTAGAAACAAACAAGTATCAGTTTATGATAAAATCGTTTTAGCTTTCGCTATTATTCTATGCTGAGTTCACACTTCTTTTCTGGTGTTGCATGTTTTATAATTTTCTGGGTTTGTTATAATAACTTAAAACAAAAAAAAATGCATTGTTATGTTTTGTATAATTAGTTTTTAAAATTCCCCCTCCCTGTCTCAAAAAAAGAGTTCAGATTCTCGCTTTAGGAAAAGATGACCTCCATAAAAGCTTAGCTATAACTTTTCTTCTTCATTAATAGCTTTAGTAATAATAACAATAATTCCAATAACATTTATATTTTTTTTATTTCTGATCGCTTACAGTTGAGACTAAAAACTGTTTTAATCGTGATTTTTATGAGTAAAAAAGTTCACACTTTTATATTTTTATTTATCTATTTTTTATTTTTTGTAAAACACGATTCTTTTAGAAGCAACATTACTAAAAGTTTAAAAAGTCAGCCTAAGTTCCAATGCAATTTTTTACTGGACACATATTAATCAACGGATTAACTTTGGACTGTATATGTTCTAAATTCACCTATAAGTGTAGTTTTAATTAAATTAGTGAGTATAAGTTTTAACTATACTTTTTTAGTCACAAAGTTTTAAACAATATCTATTAGCGATCTCCTGCTTTTTAAAAGTAAGTGTAACATTCCCTTAAACAATAATTAATTGTCATTATTTATTTATTTAAATTCTTACCCATTAACAAATTTTAAAATAATTTTTAACGTTGCATAAACACATGCAGTAAAATAATATATATACAGACCAAATTATCCTTTTTCTCTAAATATATGAATTTGGTTTATAAAAACTTTTAAAAATATCCTTTAAGTAATTATTCATTAGATTCGGACATGACTGGAAGTCAAACTCCAAAGGGACAAATATGAACCAAGGAAAGGTTCAATGTATCATACTATTATCATGAACTAATACAAGTTCGATGTGGCCATGTAACGACAAAAAGATCATGCAGAACTGTACAAGGATGCTCCATAAATTCTGATGGTTCGAGTTTTACATGATTTGATGTTAAAAAGAAAAAGGTGTGGCTGTGGCAAATGTCTTATATTACTATCACAACACCTGCTGAGAAACTTCCCATGTTATAGCTGTAAGTACTAGGAAATAACCTTAAAAGCTAAAATAAGTCAAAGAACATAAGAACATAAGAAAATAAAAGTAATGTAAAACGTTTTTTTTGTCTTATTTTATATACTTTTGTTTTCTCATTGTTAGATGTTCTTAAGTAGTTAACATGTGTATGTTATATATCCCGTTTGAATTATACGACAGGTTTAAAATATAAGAGAAAGTTTTTCCTACTAAAGTCCAGTATGAATTTTAAGAATTATATAAATCTTGGATATAACTAGATCTTATTTGATTAATCATAAATATTGATGAAAATATTCATAAATTTTGTAAAATAATAAAAAGAGACTGATGACAAATTATAGGTGAAACAGAATGGAGAACACCTTACCTTACCATTACCCATTAAAAGCTATCCAGTTTTCTATTGGACTCGTTACTGTATTATTATTGTTATTGCAATGGAAAAGGTTTAATTCTTAGTTGTAATAAATAAAAAGAGTGATGTATTGATTTTATTAAAAATGAATTGGAGGAGCATTCTCTTTTACATATCTCAATCTTTAACTTTTTGTTTTCAGAAAATAAAAATAATAATAATAATAATAATAATAATAATAATAATAATAATAATAATAATAATAGTAGTAGTAATAATAATAATAACAGCACACTCACTAACATATGTATTTTTATATATTCTTTTTATAATAATTAAAAACTATAAAATTATGAATTAGACATATTAAATATAAACTGAAAGTTAGAAAATTTTATAATTTCTAATAAATTTTATTGGTGACAAATAACATATTTAAAATAGTGTGTTAGTAAAGAAAGTGTGGTTAGCATTTTCCTTTGTGCAATAAGAAAAATCTTAGAACTGAAAATTGCAATCATAAGATTACAACATGTTAAAATTTGACAATCTATTTCCTAAATGAAAAACACATCCCTCAAATATTATACCAGTACCATAAATATAATCTCTATGTAAATGTCACAAAAAACAATGCCAATCCAAGCAAAAGGGTTCCTAGAGTATGAATAGCTCCTAGCATGTAACCACTGCTCTCAATCTCTATAGGGAATATGCAACTTCCTCTGGATGGATCCTTTTTCACAATAGTGGCCAACCCATTGAAATTACAAGCCTCAACATCTTGGTCCCTTGTTTGAAAGTACTGGTTGAAAGCATATGAAGCATTCGTAGCAAGGTCTAAATTATCACAAGAACAACCATATCCTAAGCTTGTGCAATCGGAACCAGCACAAGCATAGTCCAGTGCACTCGGTACAAGGCTCAAGTTCTTAACATCACTGTTTAGGACACACCATATACGATCTTGGTACACAACCCCTTTGGCTGCTACAGGCCATTTGTCTTGTCCCTGACCAGAAAAATCTATAGCAAACTTAGCTCTTCCATCGTAGCCAAAAATTCCCCAGTGACGCTCAAATTTACCAGGGTCAATACTCTTCATGTTCTCATCAGTCAGAGAAAACAGATACATCTCCATGGCTCCAGGGCGAAGTGGGGTTCCCTGGTTGCTTGCCATTTTCTTGAGTAGCCCTTGGTAGAACCTTTTTGCGTTTTTGTTATTAGCATTTTTGTTACCATCAGTGGGCCATCCAATTTCACCAACCACAATTCTCATGTCAGGGTAGCCAGCTTTTCTCAGTGACCAAACAAGGGTGTCTAAATTTGCGTCATACGCGTTACTATATTGCACGTCTTTGTCTTGAACCGTTTTGCCTTGGCCGTCAAAGAAGGCAAATTCTTCTGGAAAATTGTCGTTCTGGTAGAGACTAAGGAAAGGGTAGATGTTGACAAGAAATGGCGAGTTCGTTTCGTGAAGGAAACTCAGTATTTGTTGTATAGGCTCACGAATGTCACTTCTAAAATCTCCATCTGATGGCTTGTTTGAAGAAGACTCATAAACATCAGCATTTAAAGCTGTAGTAACCTTCACTGTGTCTCCAAGACCAGCCTTTTCGAGGGCCCTATGAATATTTTGCATGGCTGGGAATGTGGTTGGCACATACGCACCCTTGTAATCTTTCATGAACGGTTCATTTCCAACAGATACGTATCTGCAATAATATACCATGATTATGGCAAGGTGCATGGAACTATATATTGAGTCCTACGTGAAGGAACTTAATGTTATATACCTGATGTTTACGGTCCCATGACGGCCATGAAGATGTTTGGTGATGTTTGCTTTCACCCAATCTTCTGCACTACCGCTACTTCCAGCAAATTTACTCAATAGATCATTAGGAATTCCCACCATGACTTCAATGTCTGTTCCAGCAAAAGCACCCACGGTCCAAGGATCTGCATCGAAAAGTTTCGCCTTCTTGATCCCATTGTCTTTCAACATATTTACCACAATGTCAGGATTCAAAGGGTGCGATGCTAATTGACCCCAATTGATGCCAAGACCTGGTATAGAATCTGCACCTTGGGCATCTTGAAACTGGTATTGAGCTAACACAAATACCAAACAAAAGCCCCACATCGAAAATTCGAGTCGAGCCATGATTTGAGTTGTGGCAAGAGTGAAAAATATTGGATAGGTTTATAGACGTAGACATCGTGTACTGAAAACTTAAATAACTGACAATTACAACTAATTAACGTCGTTTGAACCTCGGTTTTTTTTTTCTAAGATGTTCATAGTTGTTATGTCTAAATAAAGTGTCCAAAACGCTGGTGATTTAACCGTGTAACTCAATATCACTGTAATAGTTGTTTTCATACTCATACATAATAATTGGCTTAGTGTGATTGTTAAAATAACGGAAATAAGTTTGTCAATGGTGTCTATCAAATATTTTAGCATGTATTAGAGAAGATATGCCAAAATGAGGGTGTTTTTAGTGTGTACTTTCTTCCTCAACCCTTTCTACTTTTTTTTTGCCCTTAATTTGTCATTGAACCTCTGTTCTTCTGTGGACAAAGTTTTCAGATTCTCAATAATATCTACAGCTTTCAAAATGGCTCAGCCTGGATCACACTGAAAATAGCCCACCTGTGAGCTAGGGTCAACTTATGAGCTTTATTATTTTTTTTTTAAAAGTAATATATCCAAAATGGACTCATAACCTCTGCATGGAACCCCATTGTATGAACATATTAGTCCACTCATTTTTTTATAAACAATTAAATTACCATTAATTCCATGTAAGCTATCTTTTTAATATACTGAGCATGTAGTTTTGATTTTTAATTTTTTAAAATATATTTCTTAATTTTATTTTGATTTAACAAATTTAGACTTCCTTTGTCTAGTTTTGTCTCGGTATTACACAGGTTTAGGTATCGTTAGAGTTAACTTCTGCTGGTTTTGGTGACCCACAAAAGTTTGTGTGCCTAAAAATATCAAATGTGCTGAAAATAATCCATCTACAGAATAGTTGAAAAATAGTGAACTAAGAATATATTTTAAAACGGGACTTTTGTAGAAATTCCATTCCAAAATGAATGGGAAGTCCAAAAGTTTATGAGAAGCAGAAAGAAGCCAAATTTGTCAAATTGGTGTAATTTTTTTTTAAATTCCTGAAATGATATATTTTTTTATTTATTTCTGGATATGGGTAAATGGTGCATAGGAGACACAATATCATTGTAAAGAAATCGTTGTCCTCCTATTTCACGATTTAATATAAGATTAAATGAAATGGTGAAAAGAGGACACGATCTTAATTTATTGATGAAATTGTGCATCTAATATTTCAATTAATAAGTTAATTAATGTAGCGAGAATACTGTACGATTTTAATAGGGTTAATATTCTCCACCTATTCCTCCTCTGATTTATTTGGCATGTGTGATGTATTGCTAATGTGTAACTAAAATAAATGCACAGTTAGAAAAGTGGTTTTAATTATTGATAAAAATAATTAAAATTAAATTGAAACAAATGTGAAATTAATTTGAAATTAAACAATAATATGGTTAAGGAGATTATTGTTTAAATTAAAATAAAAAATGATATTAGTATGAGATTTATATATTAAACTAAATTAAAAGTAAGTTTGATTTTGAAAAGAAAAATTAAATTAAATTAATATTTAATAATAAAATATATTTGGCAAAATTAAGTTTAATTTTGATATTTGAATTTAGTTACTAATATAAAAATAATTTAAAATAAAACTAAGATTTAGCAATAAATTTAGAATGAAAATTTTGAAAATATTATATAATTTTTTAAATAAATTTATTGTTAGTTTTTAAATTATATTTATTACTAACTAAATTTATTTCATATATTAATAACTAAATTCATAGCATGTAACTTTTCTTCACAGTAACCACTCTTCTATTCAAATTAAATTAAATATTTTTCATTTATTTTAGTTACACATTAGCAATAGATCACACCTCTAAAACAAAACAGAAGATGAATGGGTGGAGAATATTAACCTTACTAAATTCGTACAGTATTCTCACTATATTAATTAACTCATTAATTGAAATATTAGATGTACAATTTCATCTAGTAAATTAAGATCGTGTCCTCTTTTTAAGATTTCATTTAATTTTATATTAAATCATGGAATAAGACCACAATTTCTTTACAATGATGATATCGTATCTCTTATTCACGATTTATCCATATCTGAAAATAAATAAAAAAAATGTACCATTTCAGAAATTTAAAAAAGAAATTACACCAATTCAAGAAATTTGCCCAGAAAGAAACACCTATCTTTCACATCTTTCTTTATTTCTATAATAATTATATTATTCTAAAAATGAGTTGTCTAAATTTTACCATAGAATTGTCAAAACATTATTTTTTTTTTCTTTTGTGACTAAAGAGACATTTTCACACTTTCAAACTAATCTAATTTATTGTTAAGAATATTTTGGATACTTAGGCACTATTTTCAACATTTACAAATTGGCAGAATTTATACTGGTAAATATTTAATTTTCATAAGAGTTTACCGATTTTAATAGTGTGCTAATAATGAACATTTATTGCATGATAAGGCTTATACCTGTGTTGGTTATAGAGCCCGTACATCATAGGTCCTAAAAAGAGCCCAACATAAATAGACCTACCTTGTAATACTCCGGGTTTGGTTTAACTAATAAAAATAGGTGAACTGATTTAGAGTAAGACATGGTAATACAAATCATTTTTATATTTTTTTTGTTTAAAATTATTAATTTTTCAATTTATTTGATACTCTATTTTGAAACTTATATAATTCTATTTTTTTTATTATTGTTTGGTATGGAAGAAAAGAAATTTGTATTCTTTATTCTTCATATTTTTTGTTTTTTAATTTTTATATTTTATAAGAATAATTATTTAATAAATATTTGAACGGATATGGTATTAATATGAATAAGCATATTATCTAGCGAAATGTAAAATAAGACAACATATATAAAAAAAACATATGATGAATATAAGTTTTTACCTTAAAAGACGAAAGATATGTATTATCAAATTGAATACGGTTCCTCTTGTTATCCGTAGTCATAATTCACAATAAGTCATTTTTGAAAAATCAAAATATTTCTTTTGATTTTATTTCTTTCAAAAATAAGAAAAAGTAAAGTGTCTCATTTTCTTTTTAAAAACTTATCATTTTCAAAATATTTTATATAATTTTAAATCTCAAATTCATAAAATTAAAATATTTTCTTTTTTATGCTCATTTTAAATATTAAAAATATGTTATTTTTTTGTCTTTAGTATATTAAATTAAGATATTATATTTTCTTATGTTTTTTTATATATAATTTAATTATTAGTATTATTTTATTAATACCCGTTGATATTCGGTTCCACTTTTAGTCTTAAGTTAGTGTCATAATTGATTCAATAAATGGTTCAGTTTTCAAAACACATATCTAGAATACAATAGTAACCGAAATTCACAAAACAAATACTATATATTGTGTAGTTAACACAAAAGTTTTTTTTTTGTTTTTCAAAGTTGTTAAGATCTTTTCAATTGATAATAGCCCTAGTATTTTTAATTTTGTTTTTCTTTGACGTTTATCTAAAAGATTATTTTCAATTGACGTATACTATTTATAATTATTTAAATTAATATATTATTGGTTGAAAGTTTTCTTTGCATACTTTTCTATTGATGTGAGGTAAAAGGTTTTCCGACTTGACATTCATGAGATAAATAGTTAATGTTAAAAGGTTTTTTTGATTAATATTTGAAAGAACAATCTTAACGGGTTATTGATAAAAAATATAGCATTGGTGTCAATAATAAAAAAGTATATTTTTTATAAATATTAATAAAAATATAACTATGATAAATGTCAGGAAAAAAAATAAAAAATTTAGTTTACATTTATTAAAAGAATATTCTTATGATAAAAAATTCTAACAAGTAAAATATGACGTATATTATTTATAATTATTTAAATTAATATATCATTGGTTGAAATTTTTCTTTCCATATTTTTCGATTGATGTAAGGTAAAAAGTTTTCCGACTTGACATTCATGAGATAAATAGTTAATGTTAAAAGGTTTTTTTTATTAATATTTGAAAGAACAATCTAACAGGTTATTGATAAAAAAATATAGCGTTGGTGTCAATAATAAAAAAGTATATTTTTTTATAAACAGTAATAAAAATATAACTATGATATAATGACAGGAAAAAATAAAAAATTTAGTTTACATTTATTAAAAGAATATTCTTATGATAAAAAAATTCTAACAAATAAAATATGAAAATATTAATAACAACAGTAAAATTTAAATAAAAAATAATTCTCATTAACATCAGTAATAAAAATAATAATTGAGATCAATAAACAAATGTCATTTTAATAATGTTTCAGTCTTAATCAAATAATTCAGTCTTAATCAAATGAATAACGTTCTACCAAAAAGAAAATATTTATAAAAAAAAAATATGAAAAAGAAGAACATTTCTTTTCCAAATACATCATTAATGTAAACCTGGAAGAAGAGACTAAAATCATTTGTATTTTGCATTTGTTGATATGCCAATAAAAGTAATGACAAATCTGATATGATGTATATTTTTCACTCCCTACCTCCATAAGAAAAGATACAAGGAAAATCCACCTAAATTATATGAAATTACATATTTTATCTTGCAAATTATAAAATAAAAGGAGTGGTTTATTATGTTATATGATTATCTTGTATGCATAATTAATGTATTATAATTAATTATATTATATAATACAATAAAATATTAACAATATTTCAAATAAAAATTAGAAAATAGTAATAACAAAATTAAATTTTTTAAGTTAATAAATATAATATAATATTATTAATAATTATAAAAAAAGTTAATAATAATATAATAATACCAATCATAATAATAAAAATATTACAAAATAATAACAATAATAATTAGTAATAATAAAATTATAAAAGTATAAATATTAATAATAAAAAAAGTATAAGATAATCATAAATATGTTAATAATGATACTAATAATAATTGAAAACAATAGTAATAATAAAAAATAGATAAAATTATTAAATGATAGTTTAATATTAATTAAAATTTATTTTTGAATATTTATGTAATGAATATTTTTACATTTTTTAATTAGAAAAATAATATAATTTATTTTATTTAATAAGTTTGCATATGAAGGAGACATTACTAAACTTTCCATATTATTTCAGAGTACTAGAAACTTTGAATCACATAAAAGAAAGTCATTATTAAGAAAACTCACTTCATGAATAACACCTGAGTAAGGAAAGAGTAACTAGTTGAAGTTGTTCAACTATTTAAATGTATAATTAAGCAAGAAGTTTTATAATTTTCACCAATCACTATGTCATTTTTATTTATGAGACATTATGTTGTTGTACAAAAGTTTACTTCATAATTTTCACCAATCACTATATCATTTTTTTTATAATTTTCACCAATCACTATGTCATATTTACTTACGAGACATTATGTTGTTGTACAAAAGTTTACTTCATTGACTAATGAACCAAAAATGAAGATTTGACTATGAGAAACATAACTTTTGTATTAGAGGAAACAAATTGGTGGATGTTTGGGATGTGAGAGTTTGGGAAATACTTCTACCATCTTCCTTCTTAAGTTTTTGCTCATTTTGTATGCTTTTCAATCAATTTAGCTTTGGAATTTGATCTTTAATTGCTTCTAAGTTAGTTACTGAGATCAAGAATGAGTAAACAATAAATAACTTGGGTGAATGGACTTGGACATGCAAAGCTAATTGAATGAAGCAAAACTTGCTCAAATACTCATGTTAAATCACATTAAGCCACACAATGCCAATGTATCAACACAATTAAAAGTCAAAAAAGTATGGACTAAAAAACAACCAATTCAAGAGTTTCCCATAAGTAAAATTGTCTTGTCCCATTTAAACATCAAGGTACATAGATCTACTTACAATTATCTTATTGGTAAAATGAATTTATTTCAAATTATTTTGTGTGTTTATATATCACATTCGTCATGCATACATTCTACATCAATCTTCATACACACTACGAAAACTTATTGAGTGCTTCAATACAAACGGCTGTCATGGCTTCGTCAAACAATTCAGGAAAGAGGATAAAAAAGATATTTTTGAAGATTTGTTGAAAAAATTGGACATTTAATTTAGATTTAGATGACTCCAAAAATATTGAAATATATCTTCATGATTACAACAGGAAGATTATCAACACATCCAAGTATCTAAGGGAGGAAATTTATTTATGTTTAAGCTTTTTTATTTATTTTTGTAATTAAGATTTTAAATGTTTTAAAATTGGTGACCAATGAGATGGTTGTTACTTATTAAATATCACCATATTTTATCACATCACCCAAACAAGGAAAGAATATTATGTCATTTTCTTTAGGTGACATGTCAAATCTTTTATTCTATCAAATTCTCTTGGTTGGATTCAATGAATTATTAAATTATAATGTGAACATGGTTTTACTGGAATATGTGATATCGCTGTTAATTTTATCTAATTTTAGAAATTAGAAAGCCCTATAAAATTGATCACGATTGACAGGGTATTGAAAAAAAATCCAAATAACTCTGATATATGAATGAAAACTGAATCTGTTGAAGTCATTCTAATTTTGATGGAAAATCATCTACGAGTATACGATATATTTAATTTTTTTAGATTAGGTAAGGGATGAAAATGAGTATATATATATATATATATATATATATATATATATATATATATATATATATATATATAATTTTATTTAAATTTCTATATTTATTTCAATATTTATTTTCGTTTCCATACTTATTTTTATTTTAGATTACTAAAATAATTTTAATTTATTAAATAATTTAAAAATTATGTTAATTATTTGTTCTTAGTTTCGAAATATTTCATCTTTATCTAGTTGTTATTTTATATTTTTATCTGATATTTTTTAATTATAATTTTTTTTATATTTTATATTGAAGGATATAAATATATATCTATTTAATATTAAATATTTTATAATATGATGTTTTATTTATTAATTTTTTTATAAAAATATTATTTAATTAATATTTAAAACAATGAGAAGGTGAATATAGATATATTCTTTCTTTCGTGAAGATGAGATAAAATAAAAGTACCTATTAAATATAGAAATAGGATGAGGGTGAATTTTTACAGATAAAAGTCAAATTCTTACGTGCCTGCTTTGTTCTGTTGCCATGTCTAGTTTAATACACGTAAACCTATATTGAGTATTCAAAAAATGTTAAAATTTAACTTTGTTATCCAAAAATGATAATGTAGGACTATACTTCTTTATTTTTTATTAAAAAATATTTTTTTTTTGTTTAATTTATATTTACTTGTCTCTGATGGTCGATGACGTAAAATTATGTCATGTTTATATCCTCATTAGTAATTGATACGGTTTTACTTTTACTCTTTTAAATATTTTATTTATAAATAAAAATTATAATAAATAAAGCATATTATTATAAAAAATTTAATGTAATAAAAGACTCACATCTTCTTCTCTTTATGCCAAAACAATAAAAAGTAGATTATTATATCATAACTTTCAAAATTGTAAATATTTTTTAATATTTATTGTTTATAAGGGTACCAAAGATTTCCTTTTAAACACTAAAAAAAAAAAAAAAAAAATCTGTGTGAAAGAGTGAATCGAACGACAGTTTCTTCACGGGAAGAATGCTTCCTCATTATCGTGAGGGGAATCTACTGAAAATTTCAAATTTGGATCACAAAAATTTCACCCACATATAAACAACCTAAACATTGTTCTTTTGCATGATAGAATATTAGTTCAAAAAAGACTGCCCAAAAAATATTGGTCTTCCATGGAGCTAGCCCCTTCAAGATTTGTCTCATTTATATTTATTTATTTATTTAGCAGCCATGTTTTGGATGATCTCAGTAATTTTTTTTTTTTTTGAGATTATCAATGTCAGGTATATCTGATTACACAATAATTCTTAAATCTCCAAATTTTTATATTTATCTAAAAGAACCATGTACTGCAATAAAATTGTTAATTATTTATTAATTTGCTATCTATAATTTAATATCCTCAAGTATAATACTATATATATATATATATATATATAATATAAAGTAATAGCAGTGTTAAAATATAATTAAAATTATTTCTTATTATTATGAATATATAACAACACGCGTAATTAAGATTGCTCTAATGAATACAGCCACTTTGTCTTTCAATGCTATTACTCCTTGAAATTTCAAAGAACCAACTCACATGAAATAGTAAAATAATTGAAATCGCGTATTTCTAAATTCAGTTTCATAATGTAAATATAAAAGAAAATAAATAAATCTCAAACCCAGTGGTATAAATATGCAAGGCATTAACAGTTAAATCATCATCATCCAAAACATGGCTACTACAACATCTTGTGATTTTTCTTCATTGCAATCTCTTCAACACTATTTGCTTGAGCTTGAACATGATTCCACACACTTGGACTCTAGTAGCATGGAGGGTATCAAGAAATTATCGGAAAGAGAACGGTCTAGGACAGCGCGTGAAGTTCACGCGCCTCCAGAATGGAAGCGATATAGGGGTGTGAGACGACGGCCGTGGGGTAAGTTCGCGGCGGAGATAAGAGATCCGAAGAAAAATGGAGCTAGGGTTTGGCTTGGGACTTTTGTAACTGAAGAAGAAGCAGGTTTAGCTTATGATAAAGCTGCTTTCAAGATGCATGGAAGTAAAGCTAAGTTAAATTTTCCTAATCTTATTGGTTTTGATGAATCATCATTTGAGCCAATGAAAAAAATAGCAACAAACTCATCAAAGAAAAAGAAAACCCTAGTTGATTTGTTGAATAAGTTGGCGAAGAATAGAAAACGGGTTGAGTTTGAAAGTTTTGAGATTTTAGATAAAATTTGTTCTTGAGAGTTAATCTAAATGTTCTGTCTTTATATGAACTTTTTTTCAGCTTTCGGAATATAAATCACAAAAGTGTATTTCAGAATTTATAAGGAGAATGATTTTTCTGAATCCAAAGGAAGTGATTCAGCATTCCAATTGCATATAGACTCTGTTATTATGAGAAATTAATATAGACTCTGTTATTATGAGAAATTAATAGATAATATTATATTTTTTTTTTGTCAGCATTAGATAATATTACATCTTTGTATATAGTTTATATTTAATTTTTGTGTATTTTTTTCTCAAAAAAAAATATATTAAATAATAGAAATGTTAGGAGTATGTGAACTCTTATAAAAAGGCCTACTATATACATAAACAATAAAAAATTGTAAACATTTCCTATCAAACAAATCTAAAGCTGGTAACGGAAAGGTACAATCTCAAAAATACCAACACACATAGTCTAATAGAGCATCTAACAAAGAAACATATCGATCTAATAAGCATAAAGCCAACAAAAAACATTAAATTTGATTGTTGGCCAGAACACTCCCAACTTGTCTATTGTTTATTTATTTTTATTGGTAAAAGAATAAAATAAATAGAAAACCATATAAGGAAAGAATTTTGAGAATGGATGATGTTAAAAATTAGGAAAAGATTGTTTAGATGAGAAGGGAAGTTCGTGTCTTTAACTGGTAAGATATCTTTAATTAAATCAGTTTTAACAACTATGATACTGTTTTTGTTTTTAATTTTTAAGATACCTAAGAAGGTTAGGGAATAAATTATATGAATGCAGATAGATTTTTGTAGGGGTCATGATCATCATAAAAAAATTTGGGTTAAATGAGATATTATTTGCAAATCTAAGTTAGAAGGTGCTTTGGGAGTTCTAGAATTAAAATTTTTTAGTAAGGTCTTACTTGAAAAGTGGAAGTGGCGGTTACAAACAAAAGAAAATAGTTTATGGAAAGAAATTTGAAATCAAAATATGGATCTTGGAGAGTATTGGACAAATGTATTGATAGATCAAACAAATCTAATTGGTGAAAAGATCTTAGAAAAGTGTGCAATGAAGGCTTGAAAAGAATGTGGTTTAATGCAAATACTAAGTAAGTACTTGGATTGGAAAGAAGGATACTGTTTTGGGAGGATAGATGGTTGGGTTAGGGTATTTTAAAAGATAGATACCCTAGAGTGTGTGCAAACTCATGCCAAGAGGATGCTAAAGTGAGTATGGTACGGGAGTGATGTGAAACTTAAGGGAATGGAAATTTGGTTGGAGGACGAATTGGTTTGAATGGGAAAAACTAGCAGTTCAAGATTTCCTCCAAAGAATTAGAACCATACAAGTTAAACAAGGCTAGGATAAGTGGTTTTTGTTAGGTGAAGGGAATGGGACATATACTGATAAATCAGCTTATAACAAAATTAGGAATGAAATGAGAAGGGATGATGATATACACTTTCAAAAACTATGGACAACAAAAGATACTACCTTCTACACAATTTTAAGCTTGGAAAGCTTTTTGGAACAAATTACCAATAACTGATAATTTGGTAAGAGTAGGTATTGTGCAAATCAATACTAGATGTGTCTTTTGTTAGAACCAATAAGAGACTATTAGTCATCTACTCTTAACATGTCGAAAGGTTAGTAAAATATGGTATCTATGTGACCCTTGCGTTGGTTTTCAATCTATTCATCATTCTCAGCCAAAGGATCACTTTTTGGGTTTGATATTCCATTCTTTAATGCTAAATGTAATTCAGTATGAAAATACTTGGAAAGGAAAATTCTTTCTATTGTGAGTAGAAAATGTCTCACTAAGTCTGTTATCAATGCTTTACCTTTATTCTACTTATCTTTCTTTAAGCCACCCAATACTGTGTGTAGTTTTATCAAGAAGATTCAAGCTAAGTTTTTTTGGGATTAGGGGTATGAAGGGAGGAAAATTGCCTGGGTGGCTTAGGACAAAGTATGTTCCCCGATTAAGGTGGGAGGCTTGGGTATCAGAGATATTATCAAATTTAATGCAACTCTCCTAGCTATATGGAAATAGAGAATTGAGTTGCAGGAAGGTGGATCATTGAAACATATATTAGATTTAAGATATGGATCTTGGAGGAACATGAGAGTGACCATGGCAGAAAGAAAGAGTTCAATTTGGTGAAGACTTGTGTAGAGTACGTAAAGTTGAGAATGACCTAAACTGGTTTGACAATAGGATAAGGTGGAAATTGGGTGATGGAAAAAGTATTAAATTTTGGGAGGATAAATGGATAGGAGATTTACCGCTTAAACATAAATTCCTTAGACTACATTCGTTGTCCCTAAATGTAGATAGTCTCATGTGTGAGATGGGTGAATGGGTGATTAATAGTAATGAGGGAGAAATAAGGTGGGGGCTGTGTTGGAGAAGAAAGCTTTCCGTGTGGGAAAAGAAATTAGAGGAGTGATTACTAATGATGTTATCTACTGCACAATGGAGGAGGGAGGTGTCTGAGGGGAGAATATGGGAAGATGGTGACCCAAACTGTTATTCAGTTGGGGCACGGTATAAAGCTCTTAAGGGATTCAATTTGTCTCTAGATGGTACTTGGTTTAACCAAATCTAGAACATTAAAGGGGTTGGCTCTACACAAGTATGTGCATGGAGGGTCCTACTTGGTAAGCTCCCTACTAGAGTAAGCCTGGTGAAGAGATAGGTCATGGTGTCTAGCACCTTGTGTCCACTATGTAATATGGACAATGAAACAATACAACACGTATTCTATGAATGTGTAGTTTCAAGAAAGGTGTGGGATAATTGTGATAAGTGGATATGTATAAATGTGTTAGACCTAATACAACAGTGAACCATTTCATGAATTTCAATTGATTTGGTGCAACAACAAAGTGAACATTGTGTGGAAAGGTACGTGGATAGCAATAGTATGGGAGATTTGGAAACATAGAAATAATGTGGTGTTCAACTATGGGGTAATTGATGCCACAAAATTTTTGTCACGGCACGACTTAAAGCTTGGTCTTGGGCAAAATTTAGAAATAAGAAGATAAATTGCTCATTTGTGGAGTGGTGCCTTTGCCCTGTTCAATGTTTAAAAATTATTTAGGTGGTAGTAGATTGTGGGTTAATAGGAAGTGTCCTGTCTCACTTGTGAGGCACATACAGAGCGTGGGGTAGGAGGACATAGTTAAGGTATGATGGGAGGGTAGCTCAGGAGTAGGTCTTTGTGTGGTTGTGTTTTATTTATACAAGAGTATACTTAGATCTGATACGAACATGTAAAAAACAATGCCAAGCTGCTAGTCGAGCACCATAGTGAGCTTTTTAGATGACAATTTCATAGTTGAACACATGTCAACGATCTCAAGAAGATTGATTGTGTGAAGATTAAGCACCGTAGCCGATTTACAGTTTGACCGAGCTCCATAGCCGATTTGAAGTTTGACTGAGCTTCATAGCTGATTTACAGTTTGACCGAGCTCCATAGCTGATTTACAATTTGACTGAGCTCCATAGCCGCACACCAGAAGACCGAGCTCAATACACCAGAAGGCCGAGCTCATTTGCCGACTTCCATGCACAACTTAGACTGATTGCATGTTGAACGAGCTCCAAAGCAGATTACAGTCGTACACTAGAAGACTGAGCTCAATACACTAGAAGACTGAGCTCAATACACTAGAAGATCGAGCTCATTTGTCAAGCTCCATGCCTAACTCCATAGACTAATTGGGTGTTGACAGAGCTCCAAAGCATATTACAGTCGTACACCAGAAGACCGAGCTCAATTGTCGAGATCTTATGAATGATCTCCACATGGCCGAGCTTCATAACCATCAGAAGGCCAAGCTCAACAACTGCTCTCAAGGCCGATCTCAATAAGGCCCACTTCCATGACTGATGAAGTTCTCCAGTAGGTTGAACTGGTATCCGAGGGCGAGCTTCTATGATGACCTCCGGAATCCAATTTCCAAATAGCTGAGCTCCACTGACAAACTCCCGAGGACGTCTTATAAATGGTCGAGCTTCATTGATGAATATCCGGACAAGCTCTAAAAGTCCGAGCCCACAGCTCAACTCCAAAGAATGATTGCTGAAAGGCTAAGCTCTACGGCCGACTTCCAAGGACGATCACCAAGAGGCCGATCTCTACAGTCGGTATCTTGTCAAAGGCTTTGTGTGGGTTGTGTTTTATTTTCCAATATTGTATACGTGTTTCTACAGTTTTAGAACTGGGGTTTTGTATTCTCCGTGTTAATTTTATATTAAGATTTGGGGTTTTGTATTCTCCGTGTTAATTTTATATTAAGATTGGAACACTCCTTAAATATTTTCATTAATTTAATTCTTAACCATTAAAAAACACTAGAAAACTCAAGTAAGTGAATAGAATGTTCATTTTCTTACACTTTAACATAGTCGAGAATTTTCCTACACTTTAACATAGTCGAGAATCTTTTTGTTGTGTGGTTAAGTTTAATCCAATCTTTTCCAGCTTAATCTCATAATAATTGGATAGACAAAGTAGAGTAATACCTACCTCTTATGACAAGAGTTTAAGAGGGTGTTGAAGAGTTGTGTGATATATGTTTTGTTGTGTTACGTATATTTTATTGTATATAATATACCTTGTTCATAAAAAAAAATAATAAATACTATGAAATAAATCTTTAACTGTTATTATAAATTAATACAAAATTTAACTAAATCTTCTTTTTCTAAAGAAGTAATTGAAAATGTTTTTTTTTTATTTTTAAATTTTTTTATAATATATTAATGGACACACAAGCAATTTAACAGTGCTTCATCCTTTACACCAAAAAATACATGAAATAGTTTTATAAATCAGTAAGGACACTTTACAAAATTCTAATCCAAGCTAGTAATCTCTATACAGAATTCAAGATTAACTTAATTCAGCTAGTAACTTTTTTTTTTTCACTTTTAAATTTCAATACTATTTAATTGATTTCAACATTGATGAAACATGTTAAATGATTTTTTTCTTATTTCACACTAACATACTTTGGCTTCTATTCTTAGCTAACCTATTCAGCAAATCAGCTAGGTTTCTCCTCTTTGACCCTTGCGGCTGTGAACCATCCTCCGCCGTAGACAAAGGCGGCAAACAACCCTCCGGCGGGTTCGCCTTTCGCGCCACCACCTCCACTCCCACTCTCTCCGGCGGCGCGTGGGATCCAATCAAGTGTGGAAAATTCAACTTTGCTTTGCTACCTCTCATCTTGAAAGCAGCCCTATCATAAGCCAAACCAGCTTCTTCTTCAGTCTCATACGTTCCCAGCCAAACCCTTCCACGCTTTCTCTTTGGATCCCATATCTCCGCCGCAAACTTCCCCCACGGCCGCCGCCTCACGCCCCGGAAGTGCTTCGACTTAGGAGGCGCGTGCACCTCACGCGCTATCACAGGTGCTTCCACCGTGCATGCAAATAATTGAGTCGCAACATCGACATGGCTAGGGTTTGCAACAGAATTCTCGTACGAGGAAGAATAAAAGGTTTCTTGGTCGGAAACATTTACGAGAATGTGGGGATCGTGTTCAAGCTCGTACGATTGAACACCCGAAGAAAAATCATTGGCCATGTTTTGAAGATAATTAATGTTAAATGAAACTGTTTTTTCTTTCTTTCCTTTTTCGTAAGGGATTTGCTTCGTAGTTTTGGGATGAAATGGTTCTGTGTGCTTGAAGAAGAATAGTGCGTTGTATTTATACCATTTTGGTCTTTGTTGGTTTTTGAATTTAGAAGCATGAATAACGATGTTAACGTGTGTTTTTCATGCATTGTTTTTCTTTACACTCACGTATCAAATGGTATTAATATAATTCATAATAATTGTTACACTGTTAAATATTTTTTAATTATTTTTTTTCAAAATCTGTTTTTAGATTATTTTTTTTCACACAAATTTATCAAAATTTATAATTATTTAATGTTCCATTCATATATAAAGTAAAATTGATTTTATATATGTACTGAGTAAAGTTAGTCAATTTTCAGTTAATCTATTTAGACATTGTAGATTATTACTTTCAAATTGATAATATATTGTTATTTAATAGGTTTGAACTAGTTAATAAAACCATTTTTAAAAGTAACCATTATGATTTTAGATACTTTAAATTTAAACTTTAAATTATTCTCTGATTATTATAGTTAGTAACTAATTTTTAAATTTAGAGATGATTAATTCAATCTTTAGAAGCAATTTTTCTTGTAATATTAAATGGATGTAATTTGAACACTTTATTGTTTTGGTAATAATATAACACATTTAAAATTCAATATCTCATGAAAAATGTGGGGTAAAAAGTTAAAAAAATAAAGTTAGTAGCTGGCTTTTATCTTTCAGAAGGAATTGAAAAAATCTTTTGACGGACACTTTATTTAAAAATATATAGGCGAATATATACATATTTCCAATAAAACTATTTTACTTTTTAATTACTTAAATTTAACTTTTAGATTCGATGTTTAATAATAAAAAATTAATTATTGAAAGTTTATAGTCAATGGATTTTATTTTATTTTTTTGTAGTCAATGAAATATACGTGTTGAAAGATTTTTAACAATTTTCTTATGGTTTTGGAAATGAAACAGTTGATTATCAAATTTTACTGTTTATTGTGCAGAATATTTTATCTTAATGATTAAACCAAATACTGCCTCCACTGGCCTGTGGTTTTCATATTACCATTTTTGTTTGATTATTATTGGGAATGAGTAGTCTCTTTGATGCTTCGTGAATACCATTCAAACTTGAGCTGGCAATAGCTTGTTTTTATTATTTTACTTCATTTTCATTGATTCAGATAAAATTCTTAAACAGTGAAAATATATAATCAACTATTGATCCCTATAATAAAAGCTTTGCTCATTAATAAAATGGATAAATTATATACATGAGATATTAAAATTTAATAAACGTATTAACTTTAGAAATTAAGTTATGCAAAATTATATTTAAAAATATGTATCCTTCACATAGCTTTACCCTAGCCCCCACCATTAGTGATACTTGAATTCTTTCATTCATATTTTTCGATAGATCAAAATCACATATTGTTCACACTATAAATTCTAGGGGAAATCCACACATCATTGTTTACACTATAAATTAAATAAATAGATTAGAAAATATTTGGAATTATCTACTATATTTGTTTTGATGAATGGTATATATGACCAAACAAAGAGTTGTACTAGAAAACATACAACAAACTATAATGTATCCCGCACATAGAACCTCCAACTTATCCTATCTCAAAGGTCCTAATGCTAGGTTTAGGGTTTAGGGGGACTGTAGAGTATTTTTGTATTTATTAATTAATGTATTTGGGTTGAAGTGCTTTCAATTAATTTACATTTTTTATTGTTAATCAAAAAGAAAAAACAAAACAAAAAACAACCATCCACACAATCACTGATTTAGGTAAAATATATATAAATTAGAGGTACAAATTAGATGTTTCAACCCTTCAAAAAAAAAAATAACTACAAATAATCAGGTCTTATAACCCATCCACCTACAATATAGTAATATAAATACTTAATTTTTGAATTTTGAAGTGAATGTTTTTCTTTAACTCTTTAATTTGAAACCTAAATGAACTTCGGTTGGTTTGACGTATTTTTAAAAAATTATAATTCTAATATAATTTTTAAGAAAAAAATAATAATTTTAAAAATAAAATTGTTTTATTAAAATATATGTGTTAGAATTTATATATCAAATCAATAAATATGAAAAAAAAAAACAAATTATTTTTTTTATAAAATCTTCACTTTTATAATTTTTAAATGTTAAATTATATTAAAAATCTATTTTTTAATTAAAAATAATCTGTTAACTTGACAACAAGACTAAAAAACCTATTGTCTAAAAAGAATAAAGTCAAAGTATGAAATAATTAGCCTGGAAAACATTGCATCTATTTAGTTCGACATTATTGGTTTTATTTTTTTAAAAGTATTATATATATAAACATAGATTAAGAAATGTAAACAGATTAGTTTTAGGTTGAACCATAGATCAAATTCAGACCAAGTTGAACAGGATTTTAACTATTACGTCACATCAATTGATTCACAATGTCGATTGGAATGTTTAAAGAAGTGAAATTTGAAAAGCAACTGCGTATATGATCAAGAATTCCAGATCTCAGTTTTCTATTCTACATTTTGAAATTTATCTCATCATTAGAGTTGCATGTGTTCTTTTTTGGAAATAATTGCACGTTTGAAGCGATGACTACGCAGAATTAGTACACAAATTAAGACACAGATAACTCATCGAACACTTTGTTTTTCCATGTTAATCACTCGTAATTTCCATGAGATGGCAATTTCAAGTATTCTCACTGCATAAAAGTTAAAAACTATGTAGAAAACAAGGTCACCATCTAGAAAACATACATCATCATACCTATCATTTTGGTTTGAGATTTTGACTGAGAATAGTAAGGGCAAGGATTTTAGAATAGAAATATAGATTAGGATTTACGATTCCATTATCAACTATTCTTGTTATATACCAACGATCCTAATGTATTAATGTAAAGATTATAGATTGAGATGATATAATATTTAGATAATTTGGTATTGGTAGTCTTATAACAGTAAATTTATGTTTTAATGTTTGTTATTTCTAAAAAAAGATTTAAGTTGTCTGTATTTTCAATGAAAGATTGATAGGCACAATATTTTTAGAAGTCCATGGTTCAATTTAACTGTAACCTTTGATTTATACCAAAAATATTTTATATAAGGTTGAAGCACCTTTTTGTATTTGTATTTATATTATTTTTTATTAGTGATAAAAAAATAAGTTATTGTCCGTAAATTTAGAATTTTTTAGAGAAATATAAGTTATTGTAACTTTTTTATGTTAAAAGAAATAAGTTGAAGAGCTAAAGTAACTCATAAACGGTATTCCATTAATTTAGAAATCGAATATTATTAATAAATTTCTAAAAAGAAGTATTCGATATAGTTTACAGTTACGGGACTTAAATATTTGAAACCAAAATAGTTTTATAATTTTTTATTTCTGAAAAATACATAATACTATTGTAAAGGAAAATGTTCTATTCAATTAAATTAGTATACTTTTTATCGCATTATTGGTCACAAGTACAATTAAATGTATTTGTACATAATATCATCAGAAACTTTTAAAAAATTGATTGAAACAATTAAATTAAAATTTAGTTTTTTAACATTTATTTATAGTAAATTTATTTTTCATAGACAGAAGATAAATACTACACAATACCAAATTGGTTTAAATATTATAAAGTTTAAATTACTTATTTGGTTTATATATTATTTAATTTCACAAGTTTTAACGTTATAAAAAATGAATACAAATAAAAAAATTGACATTAAAGCGTGATCATTTGTCCTGTGCTACTAAAAAGCCCAAGCTATGAAATATTGCGTTGGTATATGGGGATGCTACTAACGTTAACCTACAACCGTACATTGAACTATTAATATTGAATAATTTAGTGATAGTATTGGCTAAACTGATGCCAAATGAACTAAATATAAAAAATAGTAACCTTAGCGATGAAAAGTGGAGGCTTTTAAGTAAATAAAACATTTTAAGTAAAAGACTTGTGTTGAACTAGTATTGTGAAATGTAATAAAAAAAAGTTGGATTGTAGAATTAATGCTAACTAGAAAGAAAAGAAATTAGTTATCTCAGTCAAGTTGACGTGATTAAAAGAGTACAAAGGAATCAAATATGAGTGAAAGCAATGAGAAAAAATAGCAAAGACTTAATGCAAGAGTAGAGACTTAATGGTGTTTGGGAAAGATGAATAGCAAAACCACAAAAAGTTAGGTTAAAAAAATACATTTATTACATTGATTGCCAAAATAATTGATGTAATAGGATATCTATTTATCAGTTGTATAAACAATTGATGTTCTATATCAAAATATGTTTTTTAATTCGAGCATGTAGTGTCACTTTTTACTCGGTTGGAGCTCACGACCGATGTAAAAAGTCATTCTATTACATTTGGAGTAATAATTGGCGTGCGTAAATGTTTTTAAAAAAAAAATTAGTTGGATTTTCCTGGATTATTTTTTGCATTAGTTGTTTCTAGCAACCGATGTAACATGGGTCCTACTACATCGATTACCCGTTAACTGATGTAATATATTTTTATTTATTACAAAATTGTCACTGCATTTTTTTAGCGGTTTCTTTGTTTATAGCGGTTTCTTTTTAACTGACATCATATCTTGTCATAAAATCTCATTTTTCCACTAGTGAATGTTTAAAATATCGTAGGTGGTGACGAAAGTGATCTCAAAAATACAAAGATAGTTATTATAAGGATGGAGTAAGAGGGGAGAAAAATGGCTTGAGTAAAATGAGAAACTACTTGTAAGAACAAAGAAGAAGGTGGCTTACGAATCAAGGACTTAAAATGTTTTAATATGCACTTTTAGGTAAGTGAAAGTGGATGTAAGAGAATGAAGACAAAGGATTGTGGAGGGACATCCTATATTTGAAAATATGGAGGAGCTTAGATGGAGTTAAGGTAAAAAAGAAGCTAAGTAATGAACGGACACAAGAAGTGTATCCAGGAAGGGAGAGACTGGAAATTGGTTCAAAGATAGTGTATCATGAAAAAGTGGAATGAGAAACAAAATAAGTATTGAGAACTGTCATGCTTTACGAGGAATTAGATAAGAAGTGTATCAATCTTAATATGCATTCTAAAATAGAGTAGTGGCAAGAAAGTATATGAACTGTTAAAACAAAATTATCTATGATTTTTATAACACTACATGAAAGTAAACAATATTCTACAGGAATTTTATATACAGAAGATAATTAAGAAGGTGTTAGGTTGATTCACATTACGTGTCATCCACCCTTAATGGTCAATTAAACAAAGATTGTGATAAGAGATATAAGACAAATCATTCAAGCTATCAAGTCAGATGCACTGAAAATCAGCAATGGCAAAGTTAAAGGTATTGGCAAGGAACTTGTTTTGAATTTGAAAATGTATATCATGACGATGAAAGACCAACTGTGGAAAATAGAGTGCCAAATGTCCTCAATTAGGTGTAATTATATAATCTATTTTAATTTTTTTATACAACCTAGGATGATTTGTTTTGTTGTTCTTGTATATGCAAAGCTAGAAGGATTTTGGAAAAGACTTGTGCTCCTATCATGCAGGTATTATCATTGGAATTTTGAAGAAGTCAAGACATAAATATAATATCTATGGTAACCCTGGTCATTCAACGCTATTAAGATCTATTGCAAGAGTTACGTGAAGGCAACATAACAGAAATTTTAATTTATTACCTTTTCAGATATAATGACCAACAATATATACAATGAGTAGTATATTAGTGGAAAAAGATCATTTAACAGCGGTTTTGGAGGGCCTACGAAGGCGGTTCCGCCACCGCCGTCATTTCTACCGTCGTAATAAGTACGTCATATATGAAGGTGGTTAGATAACCACCGTCGTATATGACACATACCAAGGCGGTTCGTCGACAAATGCTGTAAAAAATCCTTCGCAGTGATAGAAATGACACTTTAAAATTGAAAACAACACCTATTAAGGCGGTTGTAACTAAGAACTGCTTTAATAGGTGTATACAAAGGACTAAGATAAACATCTATGTCATTTCCAGGTTGTCTTGGTCCTGATATCATCATAGACAACATCACATATTTTCTCTTCATGCATAACCAATACGGCAAATTATAAATAATTAGCAAAACAGGCCATGAACTATGTTTGCTACTCAAATTACCGTATGGATTCATTCCATCTGTTGCAAGACCAAGTCTGAGATTTTTTGGATCACTTCCAAACTCAGGATATAAACAATCAATTTTCTTCCATTGTGGTGAATTAGCAGGATGTCGTAACAACCCATCACATATTCTTCCATTTGAATGTCATATCAAGTTCTTTGCATCTTTAACATTGGCAAAAAAACGTCTTAATCATGGTATGATTGGCAGATACCACAATACTTTTGCGGGGACCCTTTTTCATGCCATCTTCGTCACCGTCATTGTCCTTTACTTTGTATCTTGATACCCCGCATCTAGGACACTTATGCAATCCTTCAAACTCTTTTCTATACAATATATAATCATTGGGACAAGCATGTATTTTTCGATACTCCATACCCATTGGACACAATATCTTCTTGGCCTCATAGTGACTGGTTGGCAATGTATTACCTTCTGAAAGAATTTGATGAAACAATTCGAGCAATTCGGTAAAACTTTTATCAGTCCACTCATTTCTTGCCTTGATATTAAATAGTCGTAATATTGTTGACAAACGGGTAAAACTTGAACAACCGGGATACAATTCTGTCTCTGAATCATTTTTCAATGAACCATACACATGTGCTTGGTGGAAACTATCTTCTCCAATATCGCGAATCATGTCTTCCATGCAATCTTCAGAATATAAATTAGAATATTCACATTCAGTGGCAGATACACTAGAATATTGCTCCAAAACTTCACCATGCCAAGTCCATATTGTATAGCTTTTCAGGAACCCATCACAAAGAACATGCTCTCGTATCAACTCAATATCTTGTCTTCTCCCATTCAAACAATTCACACATGGACAATAATATTTATTATTTACTCCCGCTACATTCCGCTTAGCAAATTGTAGAAACTCTTCAATACCTTTCTCACAAACATCACTAATTCGACTTGCATTTATCCAACTTCGATCCATGACTACGTATAGTAAAAAAAATCATTCATATTATACAAGTCACAAATTAAACAAAATATTTGTCGGGGATTTAAGATCTCCAGACTTAAAATACTAACACAAATTGTCAGGGATCGAACATCCCCAAATTCAATACCAACAAGTTTTGATGTAAATACATATCAGACAAAAATTGTCGAGGATCAACCATTCCCGGACTCAATACCAACACGTTTTCATGTAAGAAAATATTAGATACAAATTGTCGGGGATCGAACATCCCCAGGCTCAATACCAACACGTTTTCATAAAAGTGTACACAACAACCAAGCATACAACAACAATCATTTCAATACACAAAGCATTAAAAGCATATAACAAGAAATCTAAATAATTAAAACATTTCAAAAATACATAAAAACATACTATGGTGGAGGAGGAGGGGCAGCCGAGATGACTATGGAGGAGGAGGAGGGCGCAAGGATGGAGGTGAAGGAGGAGAGTGCGATAATGGAGGTGGAAGAGGAAGGCGTGAGGATGGAGGTGGAGGAGGAGAGCGCGAGAATGGAAGTGGAGGTGGAGGAGGAGGTCGCGAGTATGGAGGTGGAGGAAGAGGCGCAACAGTGGAGGTGGAGTTGGGGGAGGAAGGCGCGACGGTGGAGGTGGAGGGGGAGGGCGCGAGGGTGAGGGTGGAGCTGGAGGAGGAGGCGCAACGGTAGAGGTGGAGGAGGTATGCATGAGAGGTGGGGGAGGAAGAGTGAATGCGAGAAGCAACGGCGGAGCGGGGAAGAGTGGAAGAGAAAGGGGAAACCTAAAAAAAAGGGCGGTTATGGAGAATGGAGGTGGAGGAGGAGAGCGCGATAATGGAGGTGGAAGAGGAGGGCGTGAGGATGGAGGCGGAGGAGGAGAGCGCGAGAATGGAAGTGGAGGTGGAGGAGGAGGCCGCGAGTATGGAGGTGGAGGTGGAGGAGGAAGTCGCGAGTATGGAGGTGGAGGAAGAGGCGCGACAGTGGAGGTGGAGTTGGGGGAGGAAGGCGCGACGGTGGAGGTGGAGGGGGAGGGCGCGAGGGTGAGGGTGGAGCTGGAGGAGGAGGCACAACGGTGGAGGTGGAGGAGGAATGCATGAGAGGTGGGGGAGGAAGGTGTGAGAGGAAGAGTGAATGCGAGAAGCAACGACGGGTGGGAAAGAGTGGAAGAGAAAGGGGAAACCTAATAAAAAGGGCTATAACGGCAGTTGTGGGGCTCCAACCGTCGTTATAGCTCTCAAAAATAAAAATAAAAAAAAGTGTTGAGGAGCTATAACGGCGGTTGTGCCTTGAATTCAAATTTTTTTAAAAAATAAGGTTTTGGTGCGTTAGATGGAGATACGAAAGTATTTGTTTATTAGTAACCGTCTTTGTATTGTTGAACTTAATTTCAAAATTTTCACTGCATTTTTGTTTAAAGCGGTTTCATTTTGACCGTCATTTTATCTTATTGTAAAAAGTGTTTTTTTTTACTAGTGGTACTAACATGATATCAAAAGAAAAAAAAGATTTTACATAAAGAAAGTTTGATAGTGAAGCATTTCGGACCAACCTTAAAAAAGATGTCTAATTAAATTGACTTGTTTGTGGTAGAAGATGTTTATTTATATAATTGTACTTAACAAGTGTTTTGGGTTGAGACTCTAACGTAAGTATCATACAAGAATAAGAATATTACACGACTGAGTTAGGATGCTCTCACAAAATCTATAGTTTATAAATAAATAAATAAATATATATATATATATATATATTATATATGTATATATATATATATATAATATTATAATTTTTTATAAGAATTGAACCATTTTTTATTTTTCTATTTTGATTTTATTGATAAAAAAATACAATTTTCAATCAATCGTTCACTAATTCTAATTTTTGTAACAGTGCCTCAATTAGTTATAAAAAAAAGGTCGTTTTATTTTTTTATCGAAAATAATAATAATAAAAAGGTTGTGTATCCTAATAATAAATCTTGCTTATTAATGAAAGGAGTTCGGTCTTCGTTATAAAAAAGAAAGGTCGAGTACTACTCCAGTTATGGCCACTGAAAGTGGTCAACAGTTTTAAAACTTATATAATATCTTAAGGGGCATTTTGATCCTTGTGTTTTGTAAATATTGTTTTTAATACAATGCTTATAAAAATATTTAGAAAACAAAAGAGAATTTCACAAAAATAAGCAAAAATTGAACTACGATATGTAAACACCTTGAGAGACATTAAATCTTTACTTTAAAAACTAGCAAAGTGATTTGACGTTCGTCACTTTCAAGTTTCAAATCTGACCAATCTCATAAAGGCAATATGAAAACAGAATAAAAAATTAAAAGTGGGGACAAACACCACCTAATCACAACTTTTTTCTGTTCTTCAATTCGAAAAAAAAAATTGAATATTTTACCACGTGCGACAAACCCTATTTCACGTGCTAAATTAAGAACCTTCACCGAACCCCTCGTAAACATTGATTCAATAGTTTGAATATTAATCACACTAGTGCTTTTCTCAATCGTCACTTTCAAACCTTTTCATATATAAAGCAAAAACAAACTTAGATTCAACACTCACACAAAACACAACACAAAACAAAACATAACATACGAAACTATCGAAACATCGAACTTGTACGGAAAGATGAACCCTCATGCTTCAAACACCAACGTGAATGCCCTTGATGTCTCTGAGCTCCCTGCAACGACGCCGTTTCAGGATGCCTCGACGGCGGTGTTCGGCCGGAGCTCCAGCTTCCGGAGCATTTTCTGCGCCGAGAACTGGGCGGAGCTGCCGCTGAAGGAGGACGACGCCGACGACATGGTTATCTACGGCGCTCTGCGTGAGGCCGCCGCCACCACGGGATGGTTCCCGGCAAATGGGGTGAGCAATGTGGCAGTGAAAATGGAAAACGAGGGTCAAAGCAGTGACCCCAATGGCGCGAGTGGAATTCACGCGCCTCCGGTGAAAGGGTTGAGCTACCGCGGCGTGCGGCGGAGGCCGTGGGGGAAGTTCGCGGCGGAGATAAGAGATGCTAAGAGGAATGGTGTGAGAGTGTGGCTCGGAACCTATGAGAGTGCTGAGGACGCAGCTTTGGCTTATGATCGAGCTGCGTTTAAAATGCATGGCTCCAAAGCAAAGCTCAATTTTCCTCATTTGGTTGGTTCGGATGATGCCGAACCTATTAGGGTTACATCGAAGAAACGTTCGTTGAATGTTTTACCGTCTAATTTATCGTTGGTGACTGCAAAACGGAGTAAAGATAACTCTTTGGTGGGTTCGGAGATGAATGAGTTAGATATGTGGTAGTGTTTTTTTTTTTTTCATAAACACTAGATGAAAATAATGTTAGGGTTTGAGTAAGTGTGATGAGAACTTGTGATTTTTTTTATGAGAAAAAAATAAATGTAATTAAATAGAGCATTTTAAGAATGCTCAGATCCTTATGAAAAAATTGGTTATGGTCAGTTTTTGTGTGTATAATAACATTTTAAACACTATCTTTCCCTTCTAATACATTTCCACTACTACGAATTTCTTTTTGTCTAATTTCCGACTGAATTAGCAAAGTACATGAAAATTATTTAGTATTGATGTCTTTAAATAGTGTCCATCTATTAATTATGGAACTTAGTTCACTTTAATCTACCATTAAGTTGTTTCTGCTTTTATCGACCCAACCAAGATCACTTTCTAATATTATTTGTTGATAAAATAGTTATAATGTTGATGTTCAGGAATCATATAAAGACGATCATCCTCTACCAATCTCCTTTTTTAGATTGAATTTTTCAAATTCGATCGTGATAATGTGATGGATTTCCTTAAGAGCCATCGTCATAATGTGGACGACGATAACTTGTGATAGTTTGAATTTTTATTTAAAAATAAAAATTAGAATTACATATATGTTTAGAAAAGCTAGCATATGCAAATGTTCTACAAAGTAAGGTTTGATGGAGAAAAAATTATTTCTTAGTAATATAATATTCTTATTTGAACTGGGAATAGCTTTTTCGGAAACATATTTAGTTTACATGAGTTTGGTTTGTTTTTATGTTGTTTCTATTTTATTTTATTTTTATTTTTATTTTTTTAAATAATATGTTAACATTTAAGAAATGATTGATAGGCTATGGAGTATTAATCTGGTTAGAATTCTATAGCTTTATAATGATGTTATACGTTAAATTCTACTCATTTTTTAATCTCAATTAGGTCTTTGATTTTAAAGATTCTTTTATAAACTTTGATTTTTTTTTTAATTTATCAAAAGCCTAATTCTTAATCTGAGATTTAATTAAACTTATAGCTCATTATTATGTGTTACGATGATATCACTCAAATTATTTTCTTCAAAATCAAGGAGTAAGTTACAATCATTGTCTTCCTTTTTCATGATGAATAATTGTTTGTGAAATATAAAGAATAGAAAAGCTATTGATGTTGAGAATTAATATTGACTCTCAATTGATTAGCGCGTATGTTTAATTTCGTCACATATTAATGCGCAATTTGCTGACGTTGCTTCATCAGTTGAAGTAAGCCAGAAGAAACGATTAAAGTAATTACTAAGATTAGGTGACATAATTAAATATTTATTTGGGGTCGCCCTGATAATTAGTTTTGTCAGATGGTCTAAAGAGGGTTGCTTACTCTTCTTGATAAAATTAATCAAAATCACGTGTTGGAAGAAAATATTATTATACTCAACAAACCAAGAGATTTTGATTTTTATATAACATTGCAAGTAAACATCAAGTAGACGGACTGGATTCTCTCTCCGGTGTAGTGTCTCTTATCATTGGCTTAACAACTTTTAATGCATGGTTTGGTGGTTCCTTTCATGTTTGTTCGTGATTTGTATGTGTCTGTTTTTATTGTGTAGTTTTCTTCCTGGTTTTTAATCTGTTTAGTATAAGGTTCTTCTGTATGAAGTTATGTTTTGATAGGTGTGATACTTAGTCTTGACTAGAGTGTGTTGTACAAAGGTTGGAATACCACTTAAATATTTTCTTTATTTTATTAATTCTTTGTTGTTCAAAAAAAATATCAAGAATTTTGTATGTCAAGTGAAAGAGTCTCTCTCGTTGGTTTTAGAGACTGAATCATTTTAAAGTTTTTTTTTTTTTTAAACAAGTTTTGTTTAAAAAAAAAAATAAACTAACTACAATCACCACTCCAAATGGAACATTTTGTATTATTTAAAGTTCTTAAATATGTAGCATTTGGTAAGATCTAGAGGATTAAAATAAGACACACATTTTAGCAACTATTTATACTATAAACTATAAAATAAGAAGCTAATCTTCCGAATGGTTAATGCGTTTTATTAAAAAGACAATATCAAGCATTATAATATTCTTTGCTGACAAAGCAACATAGAGGTTGAAACTTTTATAATGAAATAAAGTAATATTTCTTTCTGTATGAATCATGACGCATGAAACATGTTCAATAACATTATATAATTATTCCTTGCATTCGTGCAAGAACTAAATTAACATTAATATTAGGTGGTGCATTGAAGACTAGTCAGCGCAAGAAATTGTAAATAATTAGGAGGCCATGTTTGACCATTAGGGTTTTAACAACATAATATGCATAAAAAAAAAGGTCTCTGTTTGTTATTCTTTTTCAAAGACTTTATTTTTGCCTATATTTATAGTTTTCTGCTTTTGAAATACTTTATTAAATTCTTAATTTTGCACGTAGTCAACCAAATATTTAGGTTCTTGATAATTCTTTTAGATAAGCCTTCTGTTAGATTTTATAAATAGCGAATATAAGAGGTAATTTACATAAATAGTTGATCCAGAAAGTAGTCAGAGAAGAAAAGTTTTATACTTTTTCTACATTTTTAAGCCGTGAAAAATTCAAATTGAGTTATTTAATAAGTATTACACATGATGATTTAGGTTGAGTCTTCATTTCTGAATTGTACATAAAAAGAAAACATATCATTTTCATTTTGTCACTGAATACAACCTTGAGTTATGTAAAAGAGTGCTAGAACAACATTTCTCAATATCCCAATTAACTAAAAAAAGATATATCAAATTAAACTTCTAAATATAAGTGTCGGACAAAAGATGACAATACTAAAATTGATTTAGATGATTTTAACACAATGCAAAAGATTATTTTCTTTTAAAAATAAATTAAAAGACATAAAATTATTTAATTACTAATAATGTCAGCTTAATCCACTCTAAATTTATACTAATTATTTTAAACGGTTTTTTAATAAATAAATATTTGTGTTAGTATTAGATTAACATTGTTAAAATTGATGGTTATAAAGTCGACTTAACAAATTGTAAAGTAGTACTAACTAACTATTGTAAATTTTTTTAATAAATCAAAATATTGATGTTAGGATAATATTAAAAACAAATAAGATTAATATTGACTTACTTCATATGGATCTTATTTACTTTTAATATTTATATTTATTGAAGTCAACATTGATTAACTTGAGATTAATTTTATTTATTTTAGTTAGTGTTGATTAGATTAATTCTAATATAATATATTTTTAATATTTATTAAAGTTAACGTCAGCTTTATATGTTATAAATTTGTGCATCTTCATGACAATAAATAGGAACAATAGATTATTTTTTATCTAGAAGTTCAAATTTAAAGATTAAAAATTTTCTCACTAATAATTTTCTCTCACTTTCTTTTTGTAAATTTCTTCATATTTATCTATTTCATTCACATTCATTTCCTTCATCCATATTTTTTTTCTCATTTCTTTCATTCACACTCATCTCCTTCATTTACAATCATCTCCTTCATCTACACTCATTTCCATCATCTACTATAATTTTTTCTATGTTGTATTTTATTTTGTTTTTTTTGAAAATGGAAATGTTGTGTGAGTAACTTTTTTTTAATAATTATTATGATCAATGTCAATCAAACAACCTCAAATTAAATTAATATTAACTATTTAAGATCAACTAAGTTGACACTGTTTATAAATAAACAGTTAAATTTGTATAACTTCCGAGTCAATCAAACTCACACTACGTTCTCATAATTAATTAATTAATTATTGTTTAATATATAGCATCCATCTCAAAGTAAGTTTAGCCGACACAACTAGCATTTACAATCCAACATAAAGATTATAAGATCCACGCGTAAAAAGTCGATTTTTTTGACTGACACAACACGAATGCTAATCACGAGTTAGCATCGATTATTTGGCATTTGTATCAACTTGATGTTAAGCTAAATCTTTTTATAATAATTTCGGTTTTAGTATTCGTAATCATTGGAAAGTGAAACCTACTACTTCAGTTTTCGTAATTTTTGGAGAGTAAAACCTACTACTTTGGATTAAAAAGCTTCCAAATCTTTGGCCATGTATTGGTGACCATTTTAGGGTTTGTGTGTTCTACATCCTAAAGTGAAAAGTGGTGGATGGAGTGTGAAGGTGGTGGGTATAACAAGGGAAGAATATTTCTTCTCTTATTTTCAGTCCCTTTCGATGAATATGATATATATAAATTAGATGAAGAAGAGTCTAGAAAATATTATTTTTAAGAAAAAATTAGCAAAAATGGGTAAGAATTTGGATTTGTTAGATTTGGTGGGGTTAGTTACACTAACATGCTTGAGAAACAACCATATCAAAATATAGATTGGAAGTCCATAATTATGTAATGTAATAGATTTGGCTGTTAAAAGAAATGTAATGTAATAAACTATAGTAAAAACTCTTTTCTTATGAAAATTGTGTTTGTTAAAACAGTATCAGTCAAACATATTTTTCAAAGATCAAAAAGAGTCAATTATGGTCTAATGGAAAAAAATGTTTATTTACAAAGTTTTTTTATTGACTACGGTCTTACGTACATGTGACTACGAATGCATGGAATAATTTTATACTAATGATTTTGACCATGCTTAATCACGATTCAAACGAAAGAAATAATGTTGGAATGCATGGATGTGAAATTCAAAAATGGATAAAATAAATAAATTAGCTGAAAAATATGAGTGAAAAGACCATGCAAAATTAATACTTTTAGATTTTGATTGTTAGAATTTTTTTTTTTTATCAGCAACAAATTAAATATATTATAAATAGATATTTACATACAATTGTCTAGATCAAGATACTATATCCATCAATATCTAACAACGTCAATATGCTGAAGCAAAGTACAATCTTTCATACAACATCATTTAATGCACCAACAAAGTTCGAAATAGAGGTGATTTCTCATATCAGATTCTGTTTTTAGCGTATGTCCCAAAAATTACTACTCTTATCCCCTTTTATGATATTAGTTCATAGATTTTGTATTATCTATCAATAAGAGAGATATTTGTGTAATATGATTGAAACATCTTTTAAGTTTTTTAATTAATTTTTATTTTTTGGTCAAAGTTATATGCTTAACATCCATATTCATTTACTCATTGTAAACATATCCTTGAATTGACCTTCCTATTTTCAAATAAAATATTATTTTTCTGATTTCATAAACTCTAAATAACAGTTAGCAGCAACTATATTTCTTTAATTGTTTGAATGTAGTTTCAAGAGTTTGCTCATAACTAATATAGTAGATATTTCTATGTTATTTATATTTTTAATCCTCAAATAATTTTATTCAGTTATATCATGAATGACTCTGTGAACTCAATATATCACCAAAATTTGCAAATTCACATTTTGCATTAGTCCTCAATGTAACCTTAGATTCTACTTTTTCATTATTTAGGACAAGGTAATTATGTTGTTGGACCTAAATTTTTAATATTATAATTTTATTTATATATTTTTATTGCAAAAAAATAGAATAAATTAGAAGCAAAAAAAAATGCTTCAAAGACATGTATAAAACACAACAAAAGTGTTAGACTGAGGTATTTATAATTATTCCTAAAGAAAAATGTTAGTTAAACAACACTATTCACTTATACTTCTATTTAATACTATTTTTATTAATAAAAAAATTTATATAAATAAAATAATAATATATATTAATATTAAATGAACGTAAAGAACGAATAATAGTATTAAACTATCATCATCCATTCTACTTATCACCCTATATCATTGTATAACAATTCCAACAACTCTGACCAAACCTACAAAAATAACAACTAGCATAATTAAAACAAACTTTTTAGTAGGATGCTTATAGAAGTTCCAAAAGCTAGTTTTTGCAGCTCTGCCCTATCATAGAGATCTCTTGCTTACTGCAAGACCATGTCTGCTTACAATTCCTTCTTAGCTCTCAGATTACATTTCATCATCCACAACCATGTCACAGTTGTCCTACATTGAACTCTCAAAGCTGAAGGTTTATCTTGCATGGTTTAACCTGTAGTTAAGTTATTCTTTTCTTTTTTTAATAGCGAAAAATAGAATTAATAGAGATACTTCAACTCTATTATAATTAAAAAATAAATTAGGTATTCACTCCAATCTCTTAAAACTAAATTTCAAATGATAAATTTAGAAAACTAATATAATCTTACATGAAAACAGAATAAAAATTAAAAGTGGTGACAAACAAAAAAAAAAAAACTGTTTTCAAATTGAAAAGAGTTGTATATCTTAGCACGTGAGACAAACCCTACTCCACATGGGAAATTAAGAACGTTCAAGAAACCAGACTCTAATTAAATTAATACCACAATTGAATTGAATATTATGGTAGTGTTTTCTCTATATTCACTTTCTAAATTTTTCTCATATAAAGCAAACACAAAGCATAGCAATTATGAATATTCATTACGATTTGAGACTTTGGAATCAACTCTAGATAATTCTAAATGCAAGATATATATAAGGTGCTTTCAAGATCACTCTAATAAAACCTGCAAAATACATATCAAAATACATATCCAAATTCATGATATACATAAAAAGACAACCTTATAAGGATATGGAAAGTACATAAAAGAAACAGTAAAATTGTCACTGCAACCACATAAATGCAACAGGTCTATCAATTTTATAAGAAAAATTGATACATGGTTTTAACAACAGTATTCATAACAAGTGTTGTTTTGTGAAGCAGGATTTGCAGCAGCAGCACCAGTGTTCTGGGTATCTACTCTTGAATCCAGTCCTGCAATTCATGGTAGCAATGAGTTTAGTATATTTCACACACCCTTTTGCATTTTCTTAACAATATAATGAAATTAGGGTTCTTTTGTTGTTATCCTTACCTATTTTCGGGATTCTTGAGGATGCTTCTTTAGCCCTATGTTTTTTACCCTGAAAATGCTCATTCAATCCTTTCTCACTTGTGGCAGAAATCTTACACAGGGTGCAACTCCACTGCTTTTTTGGTTTCTTCTGCCAACTCGATGACCCTTCTTCATTGCCAACAATTATAAAAGGTGTCAAAGGTGTCACTGCTTTGCGTTTTGCACCCCAATTACTAGCTTCTGGCTTAGCCTGTAAAATTCAAAACCCTAAACATGACAAAATATTCATAGGAAAAGAGAAAACCATTTTTTCAGATTCAAAATTTTAGAATAAAATATGAGCTTAGATAAGGACGTCAGCTATTTTTTTTTTTTTAACAACAACGAATGAAATTAATTAAAAGAAACACTTTAGGGATATTTCAACCCTATTACAAAAGTACAACTGACCTTACACTTAATCAGTCCTATAATATAATTGAAATAAAAAGCAATGACATAGTCCAAAATTTGCATAACAATATACAATACAACAAAATATGTATTAAAAGTATCAACATAGAAAAATAATAACCGGGTACAACACAGATAAAATATGTTAATGCACTAGGTAACACATTACTTTCGTGTCTCTTAAATCAGGAGATCAGCTATGAAGGTCTGTATTGAGAGGTTGGCTAAGGAGTTTGGTTTTGAGGAAAGGGTTTGTAAAACAATGAAGTTGGCCTCGGGAGATTGGCCATCGAGGTCCATCTTGAGAGGTCGGGTATAGAGATTGGTCTTAGGAGGACGGTTATGAAGGTTTGTCTCTAGAGATCGGTTTCACAGACTTCAATTATTGAGTTTGGCCATCTAGAGATCGGTCTGGAGAGATAGGTTATGGAACTCAACTTCGAGAGATTAACTAAAAAATTCGGTCTCAGAAGATTGGTTAAAAAACTCAGTTTCATGAGATAGGCTATAGAACTCAATCTCAAAAGATTGACTAAGAAGTTCGGTCTGAAAATATCAACTAAAAAATTCAATTTCAAAAAAAATTATAAAATAATAGTTTTTATAATAGAATTGAGACATTCATAAGTAGTATATTAAAATAAATAAATTAGGATAAACTAAATCCTACAGTGCTATCTTAAAAAGGTAAATTAGGATAAACTAAAGATAAAAGAACACACTGACGAGTACAATAACCTTATTCTTCTCGTTATTCTGCCTATGATGTTCTCTGAAACTATCATGGGAATCATGGTTCATTGGCCAACCATTGTTATTGAATTGACTCATTGTTGAATTGAAAGGCATTGAAAATGGTTCTCCAAAAGTGATTTTTGGTAGCCTTTGTATGGGAATTTCCCCTATTTCTTCAGCCATTTCCCTCCTCACTTCTTCCTCCAACTCTTTTCGTTGTGCTAATTTCATCTCACTCATGAGTATTTCTCTCCTAATCTTTTCCTTCTCCAGTTCTCTTAGTCTTTGTTCTTTCTCCAATCCTTGTTGGAATGTTTCCCTGGAATTGCTTCCCACAAATGGTGGCAAAAAACTAGACACAGGAACATTGCAAGAAAAACCTCTTTGTCCAAACTCAAACCCTAGAAAGTAAATAGTAAACAAGACAAATTCAGTAGACAAAAAGTTCCTTTTTTTTATGGCAAACAAATGAATGGCTTGAAAAGAAAAATGTTAACAATACAAAAATCAAAGTTACCAGAGACGTAAGGGGGAACAGCATGTGGTAATGTCGTTGGTACCATTCGATTTTTCCCATCACTGTATTTGAATTCCATGAGAGAAATTAGACCTTGAAACAAAGGAGAAGAAAAGATGAAGAGAAAGAAAAATAAGAAGCTTTTATGGAAGCCAATGTAAGTATTCTAAGCGCAAAGTCTAATTAATAGATGGGATTCACGAGTCTAATTAATACATCGGATTTTTTTTTTCATAATAAATTTTAAATTTTTTTGTTTATTTGTAAGGAATGTATTCTTTTTTATATGGGTTTATTGTGATTTTTCCTATATTTTTTTTATTCTTTGATAAGTTTTAGTATATTAATCTAATTGAGATGTGAAAATATATAATAATGTTTGACATAAGTTTTTTTATCTGAAAAAATAGTCTCAAATGGTGTGTGTTTAAAAATATTTTCGATTTTGATGTTTTATATAATTATTTTTTCACCAATATATTGAGAATTTATCAAATCTAATTTCAAACACTTGAAAAAGGAAAGAAAAAATTGTTTCAATTCAGACACACTAACATGCTGTGATTTACATATATGTTTGAACTACTGCAATATTTACTTAGAATTTCATCCATTTTTTTTTGTTCAAAATTCAGCAGAACGTAGTTTGACTTTTGAAAAAAATATTAAATACGAATAAAATTTAATAAGTTAAAGATTTGAAATATTCGTCGTTTCAACTTCTAAGCATTGAATATTTATTCTTAAAAACAGAAAGAATTAAATATTTATTAATTACATACATTTGTTACCATTAATAAACTAGATAAGTCCTTAGCATAAATAGCTGTCATGAAATTAATATACTGGTTTTTTTCTCTGAGGAGTTACATAGAACAAATATTTATTTTATATAATGAAAGATATAATAAATAAATACATATTTATTATATAAATATTTAATACTTAAAAGAATATGCTAATAAATACATATTTAAGTATTAAATATTTATTTTTATAGAAAAAAAAATATTTATTGATTACACGTTTTTATTATTGTAAAAATATTTTCTCTTTTAGTATACAAATTTTATTTTTTATTGTATTTTTAATTATATCTTAAAATTAAAAAACTATTAAAATATTAAACAAAATTGCAGATACGTTTTAACAGTATAACACGTAATAAATTACTTATATAATGTAACAACCAATTAGTTTTTATATAACTATTAGTACTATTATTAATGCACGTGTATTTTCCTCTATTACATTTTTATTACGTTAAAAAATATATACAATTTTTATAATTCTATTATTTTCATAATTTTATTATTTTTATGAATAATTAATTAAATGTATAATATATATATATATATAATTATAATTTTATGAAATAGTATTAAAAAATATTTAATTGTTATTTTAAAGAAAGTTATTTAATTATTTTTAAAAAATGATTTGACTATTTATTTAATTAAATAATAAATTATTTTTTATTTATTAAATGATGAAATTATTCAATTAAAAGATTAGATAAAAGTATATCAAAATTGTGTAAATGATTATATATAGAGTAATAAAAGTACTAGATATATAAGTCCTCGTTTTCACGAAATTAACATGCCTTACCAAAAGTAGATAACTCCTTACCATTAACTGTTGTTAATATGTCAGTTTTTTTACTCACGAGTTGCATAGAATAAATGTTTACTTTTTATGTAATTAAAATTATAATAAATAAAATAATTAATAAAATTAACTATATTATAATTAAAATTACAATTCATATATTTGTTGTAAGTGATTTAATAAAATTGACATAAATCAAATAATAATTCAATCGACACACTGTTCAATAATGTTAGCATTACTTTAATTCTTCGAAAGAATAAGTTAAAGTATTATTTAAAGACAGATTTTTTATTTTATTTATCGTGTTTTTAAATAAAATTATACAATAAAATGTAACTATTTTGATAAATAGGTTATGACTAAAAAGATTAAGTTAGTGGATAGATGTTTTGATTCTAGTAATAGTTTAAAATCATATAAATTAAAGTAGAACTATAGAACCAGATTTAATATGACAGATGTCTACGTGTTTGATGAGTAGGACTAAGCAGGTAAAGTAAGAATTTAAAATTATATTTAAAAATAATTTTAATTAAAAATTTAAAATATCATAATTTACTGTTAAATTTTACTAATACTATAAATATTATTTAATAATAATATATTTAGAATTTATTTTAATAAATAATAAATTAATAATAATTTTATTTTTTTTATATAGATATTAAATAGTCAATTTTAAAAATTAAAAGTTTATTTTTTTATTTTTTTATTATTTCATTGGATATCTATCTTTATTTATTTTTTCTTAATTCTTTTATATTATTATTTCAATTTGAATATATATGTTTAGAGACTTAAAATAATAGATTGAAAAAAAATTTGTAATTTGTGTTTATCAAATTATCATCTAATCTATTTCGTAAATGTTTGTACAATAGCAGATGATGGGGATTGCAGGAGAATTACAATAAATTTAGGAGCCAAGGTGTTTAGTGATAGACATAGAATAAAAAGTCCTTGCTGAATCTGAACTAAAAAGTGAAGATGACACAGGATCAAAATGTTTGTGTTGAATCTAAATTAAAAAAGCAAAAATGAAGTTTATGAACAATCGATGATATGTTTTAACATTATCATCGATTATGTTTTTTTGATCTACTTTCATTTTTTTTTCTATTTCTTTCTTTTCAAAAAAATGAACAGAAGATAAATATTTTTGTTAACAAATCAACGCTTGGTAGGTAAAATAAATAAAGAGAAATAAACAGGTAGGTAAGAAAAGAAAAGAAAATATATTCTTTAATAAAAGAAAACATATAATAAAAATAGAGATTGCTTGATTTAAAAGAATTGTAAAATAATTTAGTTTAAAAGAAAGAAGAGAGGAAAAATAATTTTTTTGTTTTTCATCATAGAGATTTCATATAAAATAAACATATCTTTAGTTCAATTTTTTTTCTACCAATTTCTTTACATCGGCTAGCATATCACATTTGTAGGCTTAAAACGACTCTTGAAGTGGGGTTTATTTTAAATATAATAATAGTTTTCTTGAAAAAATTAATACGTTTTAATTAAACTAATTATATTTATATATATATATATATATATATATATATATATATATATTTTTAGATTTAAGTTAACAAAATTGTTTCCAAAATAATTATAATTGATTTCCTTCCATGTTTATTTTTAATCAATATTAAAGTCAATCCCTCCAATCCAATTTAAATTTTTTACCAACTACTTTTGCCATAACTATTACATTTCATCATCACACTTTTGTGTTCTTTTGTTCATAATTCTTCTAAGATTTAATCAAAAACATCTTTGTGTTCTTTCGTTTTATTTTATTCAAAGTAGTTTATTTTACCTGTACCAAACTACTGTAGAAAGTGAATTTGATATGTAGTTTGAACTTGAAAGCTGCAAATGGAGGTTATGGGCATCTCATGACACTTTGAGTTAAAAAGGTAAAAAAAAAAATGACCTTTTTGTACACTGCATTGGAATCTGTTATTTCATTCAATTTAACCTAAATCAACCATGCATTCACCAACTCTGAAAAGTTTGAACATGCTATATTCCATAAATAATATTTATTCATTATAAAAAAAAAAGGAAGATGTTAAAAAAATAAAATATAAGAAAAGGTAGAAACAGGTTAGAAAAGTAATACAAAGATGATCAGAATGGTTGTTCAGCACATAGGACAAAGTTCACCCAATAAATATCATGACACAAGTGAATCAAAGGAACCACTAGAGGAAAAAATTTGTGAGTGTTGATTTTAATAATCTACTAAAAATCTTAGTCACTGTTTGGCTTTTTAGAAGTAAACAATTTCATATTATGTTCCCCACACAACACAACTCAACTTTGTCAAACCTAGAAAAACTATATATAATAGCTTTTCAGAAGTTCTTGGGATACAATTACTATTTTTGGTCTTGCTAACTAGTGTTTGGAAGTTTAATTAAAGAAATAAATTATTTAAATTAAACGAGGATGTATTTTAAAAAATATATAATTTTTTTTTAACTTCTTGACTAGTATCTTAAAGGTGTTAATTAGTTACCATTTGTCTTACTTTACTCAAATATAAGTAAAGTTTTGTAGTAGTTAATATCTTATAATTTTATTAATTGAATTTTTATATAAACTAAAGTCTCATTCTTTATAACGATATCCAGAAAAGAAAAGAAAATAACCAACTGAATAAAATATTTTTACAACGATATCATTAAATAAAATAAAAAATGATTAAAATTTATTTGTATTTAAGTTTATCAAAAAAAATATTGCTTATAACTAATTGAGTTGGGAGAGACTATTTTAATTTTGTATTAATGGATATTTGATTTAGTTTAGATCGGGAAATATAAAGTTCACTCCTCTAAGAGTTTTAAATAACAAAAAATCATCTTTTTTAAAAAATTTAAAGCTTAAGCCGAATGTGCTTAATGATTAATTCATAAAAGCGAGTAAGTTTAAACAAACATAAGACTTACAAATTTATTATTTTAAAATTTTAAGTTTTATATGATTGATTATGTTCAGATTTTAGGTTTAATAGTGATTGAAATTTTTTTAGACTTTCTTATCAGAAAGAAAAATTATATATATATATATATATATTTCATAAATAATTAATATCATATAAAAAATTTAATACATTGTAAGATATTTTTCTATACATGCATCTTCCATCAGAAAATATAAATATTATGGACTCTGTACAAATTTAAAAGATCACTTGGTACAATATTTTCCATTCCAACATCTTAAAATTTATCAAAAATATGATGATATGATATCACATAGTGCAAAAGAAGAATAATTGTTGAATTACTTTTTGTTAACTTCCATATAAAGTAGAGAAATTTTGGAGGATATTAAACTTCAATTCACATTTATAAAAGTTATCAATGTCCATTTACCAACATACGAAACTACTTTATGTTTTCAAACTGTGAACTTCTTTTGAATTTATCTGTTGTCACATATGTGCCTTTCTAGGATTTTCTTACAATAATAGGTACTTAAAACAGTGACAGTATTTGTGCAAATATTTCATTATACCTCTCATCTACTCCTATAAAATAAATATAATTTTGTAAAAATTCGTCTTTAGACTCTAAACAGCTCAAGCATTCTTATAAATGGAAGACTGTGTTGGTGTGCTTGGCAGGCCAGTAGGGTTAGGGGCTCTATGTCTAGGGCAACTACAACTGTTGTCGAATCTAGGATTTTAATTTGTCTCTTTATTTTGGGTAATGTGCTTACATAACACTATTTTATCTCCTATGTAAATAACAATTATTTAGAATATAATTTTTTTGTTTATCGAACTAATATATATCTATAAACAAAAATGATAATTTATATTTTAGAGTTTAATTATTTAAGAATGAAAGTGAACACTTTATAGTGAAAATAAACCCTTCTACACGAGTTAGAAACACAATTATAACTTACAAGTAATAACTGCCTCCAGCAAACATTAGTAAACATTCATATTGATGATGACGAATAAAGGTTTTAATTTTTAATCTTCAAAAGGCTTAGAACATTGACATTTATTGAAAAAATTACCATGAAATTTCTTGAAAACAAAATTATTAGAATGAACAAATTGGAGATTTCATGTTTGAAAACGTTGTATTTCATAAACATGATTTTAACTTTTATTTCTTCACACTGAAGTTGTATTTAACATTTACTATTTGGTTTTATATAATTTTTTTATTATCATTTTACTAAACTCTTGTTTAATAAGTAAGATTTTTTTATGTATAATAGAGATTACAAAATAAAAATCATGTTTATCAACAAATTTAATAAAAAAATATAAACTCGTGTATTTAATGCATGACTCTAATATCAATAAAAAAAGTACAACTTTTACAGTATACACGACTTTAGTAAAATATTAAAAGAAAATTTACATGAAATGATACATATATCCTAAACAATGGTGAAAAATAAAAAATTTAAAGATCATATCGTATAATACGGCTTCATATAAAAATCTTACGTTAAGATTAAATTATAATATATAAATAAGAATAATTACCTTACAAACTATTTTTTTATTACAAACTTCTTTATTATCAATTAATGTTTTGAAAAACATAACTATCTCATAATCAAATCTTGAATGTGTCCGACCAAATTTTTTTTAAGAAATTACAGATAAATAGTAAATTTTTTAAATTTATCTCTTATATATATATATATATATATATATATATATATATATACTTTTATTCCACAGTATAACAAACTAAGATTAATTTTTCAATATGCAAAATATATGCATTTAATTTTACTTTATTTGTATTTTCATAAAAAGAATTAGTTATTAAATATTTTTATTTATGAAATTAACAAAAAAATTATCTTTCTGTCAATTTTTTCTTCCTAAAATTCTCAACTTCTTATTTTGATTATGTTTAAAATTCTCATTAAATCAGCTAAATCGTTTTAAATATTTTTCTACTCAATTCATCAACCAAATAGTAAATTTCATCCGAAAGAAAATATCATTTTTCTCTTCAAGTCTGAAAATCATAATGTATAAAATATTTCAAATTTACTTAAATTATTTCCATTCAGAGTCTATTTGGCAAAATTTATAAGCTAGTTGGTAGCTGTAGGAGTTTGCATTTCTAAATAAAAATATATTATTATGTAATTATAATTTTAGATTTTTAAATGTTTAAATATTTAAATTCTTATTAAAAAACAATCAATGTCCTTTATAATGTAAAGTGTATGTACTCGTTGATCATGATATATTTCAAAATGGATCAAAGTGCCATGATTTTAATGGAACGAGTACATACTCTTGAAACTCTGAAAACTTTTTCAAGGGTAAGAAGATATATAATGAAAGTGCCCTATAAAATCAAGGTTGTAAAGAATATTTTGATCTAAACGACCCCACCCTTCTGTGGAGAATCGAATACTCCAAATGGCCAATGATGTTGGTGGGTTCGGTTTCAATTGGAAAGTCCAAAGTTTAACTTTTTCTAGCAAGGAGAGGATTTTAGGGATAGTATGATTTCAAGTTGTATATTACCTAAAAATAAGTTTAATTAACTTTCAAGTTCATTGTAAATTGTATTTTTAATTAAGTATATTATTTTTTATTTGTTAATAATTTAAATTTTATGTTTTTGTTTGAATTTCTGTCATTTAATTTTTTCATTCTGATTTAAATGTTATCTTATTTTATTATCATACTCTTTTGTCTCCGTATGTTAAGAAATATAAGATTTTACGGTTAATATAAAATATTACGATTAATATAAAATGATAAGCAACTTTTATTACTTCTATAAAATGATATTACGGTTAATCTAAAACGATCACGAGATCATCATTATTAGCACCATTGATCAAGAGCATAGTCACCACCATTATTGATAGACCGTGACTGTTACCACCATCATCATTATTTTATTATCTAACATATTTTCAATTAAAGAAATAAAGTCAGTTGTGCAATATCATTTTATATTAATCACAAATCTTATATGTTTTAATATTAAAGATAACTAAATAGGATAACAATACAAGATAATAATAATGAAAAATAAATAAAATATAATTGAAAAAATATAAAAAAACTGAGTACTCAATAAATAAAACAAATTTGATAAAATCTCAATTAAAAATAACCAAATGTATGAGAAACTTAAAATTAAATTAAAAAATTATTTTCACTCGCACTTTTTTTATAACATAAGTTTAACAACTAAATAATAATACAATATTAGACTAAATTAAATTAATAAAAGTAATTATAGAATGGTGATATAATTTCATAAGGATGTTATCGTGTTATTGTCTAATAAAAAAATAACGTATATGTAAACAATATTCATAAGTTTATTATTTTAAGGTTTTTGATTAAAAATTGTATTTTAACTTTTTAAATAAAATTTTTCATGACTCCTTAGTACCAATTTATTTTTTCCGTATCTCTGAAAAATCCTTCCTCTTTCATTTTAAGCTTTTTACCTAAAGGTTCCAATATTTATTGTGGGATATAGGGTATCCTCATGCATGCTGCTAATAACACTTCACTTTTCTGTCTTTTGATTAATTTTCAAAAGGTTCACATTTTATCTTTTGATGATTCAGAAGATTCAAAGGGTAACAAACACATGGAGGGAAAGTTGAAACTTTGAAATATCACAATGAAGAGGTCAGTAAGAAGTAAAAGAGCCAATGATACTAGTCACCTTTCTCTTATCAGTAATAATAAATGTTATAATAATAAGACAATGAGATTATTCAACCCGTATATAATAAGGACATAATAGAATGTAAACAAAGGATCCCTATAACCCATATCACAGATAACAGTATATTATAAGCCTTTGGTATTTAGTACCTTTCTCTTGAAAGTGATATCATATTTTGTCATATTGTTAAGAGTGACCAAAGAGAGAATATGGGAAAGAAATGAAAGTTAAATAAAAATGTCATTTTCTTTTTCTTTTACATAATATTATAATGTTTTGTTTTTGAATGAACGACTTGTCCTCATTATTATTTCAATCAACGACTTTGTCTGCATTATTTAACCATTTCAGGATGTAATGTAGAATCAGAAAGTTCCAACAAATCCTACTCAATCCAAACAATTAATCATTTGTGGGGTGTGGGGGCTTAGCAGATTGGACAAATACATCATCGATCTTAATTTTGTTATATCGTGGGTCTGACCCAAAAACAGAAAAAAAATAATTAGAAAGGTGTTTTTTCATATATATGTGATGATGGCCAGAAGAACAGTGATGATGCACATCCTAGAGAATTATTATTTTAAAGGATAAAGTTCGATATTGCTTTTAGCCATAGTAATAATTTATCGTTTTTCCAGTGAGAATGAAATCAAAGTAACTTAATAAGCTTTAGTCCTTTAGTTAAATTATGAAACTTGTCTCTTAATAAATTTATTACCTTTATAAAAATATATTTAGAAGTCAAGCCAATGATAAAAAAAAGTTACAAGTTATGTAAAAATTTAGATCACTTTTAGGATTTTATATCTTTTTCTATTCTTAGTCAATTGGTAATTATTATTGATTTGTACGTATAGCATTTAATGGATTTTTTTCTTTAAAAAGTAATGCTATATGTCACTTTGTACTCTTGAGGTGTAAAGTGGACCAGGTAGCTAGTGATCACTAATCTTTTGTCTTGTAATTTTGCTGTTTCTTTATTTTCATGATAGTTGAATTCATCATTCCATTTGGAATCCAATTATGAAAGACTTTAGATAGAATATTTTTAATAAACTATTTCATCATATTGTAGATAAACTTACTAAATGAAATTTTAATAAAAATACTTTATGTTTTTGCTAAGATAGATTTTTAATAGTTTTTATTTATTTAATAAGTTATTTATATTAGTATTATAAAATAATTTATTCTAATGAAACTTATATTTTGTTATACTCTATATGAAATAACTAAAATGACAAAATACTATTGGAATATTTTATACTTTTTTTAGGTTATAAATTTTGAAATATTATATCCAAAACAATGCCATGTTGGTATATCATGACACTAACCTTTACTAGGACCAAAACCCCACATAAATCACAGAACACAGTGTTCTTACCCTTTAATAAAAAGACTTTAGACACAAACAAACAAAACAAACACAGCTATCACACACTCAGATAATAAAAAATAAGAGAAACTAGAAAAACAAGAAAAAGAGCAATGAACATCACCCCCCACTACTTCTTCTTCCACTCCAAAACCCCTTCACACTCCGCCACCCTTAAACCCACCACCACCACCGTCACCACCACCGTTGTTTTCGAATGAAGAAACCAACACATTATATATTTTAAATAAATTAATTTCTATATGTATTCGTAGCTTTACGAGTATATTATACGGTATACGCGCCAAAAATGGGTTGCACGGCATCCAAACTGGACAACGAGGAAACCGTGATACGCTGCAAGGAGCGACATCGTTTAATGAAAGATGCTGTCTACGCGCGCCACCACCTCGCGGCAGCGCACTCCGACTACTGCCACTGCCTCCGCCTTACCGGCTCCGCACTCTACACCTTCGCCGCCGCCGAGCCCCTCGCAGTCGCCGACGACACCCCTGCCGTCCTCCTGCACAAAACCACTACTAATTCCCAACCGTCACCACATCCTCCTCCCTCCGCCGCCGCCGCCGACGCCGACGCCTCGACAAACCCTAAACTCCCTCGCATAGTGACCTCCGGTGTCAGGAGCCGCCGTCAACCGCCGTCCAGACTCCCTCGCGTTCTCTCCGAACCGAGTCTCTGTTCCTCGCCGAGCGAGTATTCGAACTTCTTCCCAACCGCTCCTCAACAAGCTCAACCCGCACCTACTTCACAACCGCCACACCCTCCTCTTCCCGCCGTCACGCGCCGCCGCAAACCGCCACCGAAGCTCCCTCACATACTCTCCGAATCGAGCCTCTGCTCCTCGCCGCGAAGCGAATACTCAAACTTCTTCGCCACTGCGCACCAAGCTCAATCCACGCCTACTTCGCAAACCTCTTCGGTTTGGAACTGGGAGAACTTACGTCCTCCTCCTTCTCCTCCAGGCTCCGATTACTTCCTCCAACGCCGAAACCACAAACCGCAAACGCCGAACGTCGAAACGTCGGAATCGGAATCTGAATCGATGTACAATCCGTTCCGTTCGAACTCTCAACGCAATCGCAAAATTGATAACAGTACAAACGTCGATTCACATTCACAACAACAAAATGCAGAACCAGAGATTTCAGAATCGGAAACGGAATCGGAAGAGAAATACTTACATGAACCGGTTCAGACGGAGCGCGAGGAGGTTCTGTGCAGCGAGTGGGAGGTCCGTTACAGTTCCTCGAGTTCGTCGGAGCAAGAGGAAGGAGGTGCCGGAGTCACCTCACACTCTAAGGCCGAGAATGTCGCCGGAGGTTATGCTCCGGCGGCGGAGGATAAGAAGGTCGGCGATGACGTGGCGGCGGCGAAGGTGGCGGTGAGACATAGGGATTTGAAGGAGATAGTGGAAGCGGTTAGGGAGAATTTCGAGAAAGCTGCGGCGGCCGGAGATCAGTTATCGGAGATGCTCGAGGTTAGCAGAGAGCACCTTGATCGGAGTTTCAAGCAATTGAGGAGTAAGGCTTCTCAAAAAGTGCGCCAAATTTTTAAATTAATTCGTCTTAGTAACATTTTTTAACAAACTAATAAAATATATATTTTATTTAATTATTCATTTTATTATGTAATTATAAATTATTATTTTTTTAGTTTTTTCATTTTAAAATATTTCGTGTTGATTCTTATGTATGTTATTTTTTAATTCTTAAACATAGAGATTAGAAGCAATTTTTCTAATTATAGATATGCTAATATTACTTCTTTTCTAATGCTATAAAGAAATTATAAAATTTAATCTTTTATATAATTATTTTCCATGCAGAAACACTTTACCATTCAAATAGTATTCTGAGCAAGCTGAGCTCGAGTTGGACCTCTAAACCGCCGCTGGTGGTGAAGTACCGGCTCGACGCCGGTTCGCTGGACGGACCGGGCGGTTCAAAGAGTCTGTGTTCCACCTTGGAACGCCTTTTGGCTTGGGAGAAGAAGCTATACGAGGAAGTGAAGGTAATTTTCTGATTTGTTTCGGGGTATTTTTGTCTTCTGATAAAAAGTTAGCGTGAAGGTAATTTTCTGATTTGTTTCGGGGTATTTTTGTCTTCTGCTAAAAAGTTAGCGTGAAGGTAATTTTCTGATTTGTTTCGGGGTATTTTTGTCTTCTGATAAAAAGTTAGCGTGAAGGTAATTTTCTGATTTGTTTCGGGGTATTTTTGTCTTCTGTTAAAAAGTTAGCGTGAATTGCGCAATCCATTCTGAACTTACATAAATTTTTTTCATTTTTAAATATCTAGAATTTCATTTATTACGGAAAACATAACGTAAAGTTTTTAAACTAATATAAAAAAATTTAATAACATTTTGGTACTGAAGTGGGACCCACGGTACTTTGAGTAATTATTATACCTCTTGGATTTGGACGATCCACTTCGGTGTATTTGACTGATTGTGCATTGTTTACTGTGTCCTTGTTAAATGTCTAAAGTACCCCTATGTCTAAAAAAATCAAACTTTTGAGAGATTTAGTCCGAACAAATATAACACCGTTTTTATTTTTACAAAGAGAAAAATAAATAATTTGAATTTAAAAAATCCATTGAAAGTAAATTAAATTTTAATATTAGAGAAAAGAAAAACGCAAAAAAGTTCTTAAATTATAAGTGGCACGAATGGACTCCAAAATAATGTGTTAGGAATTCAAAATGACATATGTTTAAATTTTGTCCCAAATGTGATTCACAGTTCACATTCAGTTGTGATGAATTATTGGGTGTCCATTATCCTGATAGGATCTGAAAGAAGGGCAAAGATTTTCAGTAAAACAATTGTACGTATAATTTGCTTGCCCAAAAATGAATTAGAAAAATTAATCTATAGATTGTAGATTTTGGATGTTTGGAGTTTTTCATTTATATGTAGTGTGTGCTTTAACCAAAGTGAAGTCAGGTGGTTGGTTGCGTTGCATTTACTTTTATCCAAAATCATGCAGTTTTGGAACCTGTGTGTTGATGCATGCAGCTATGCTTTTCTTGTTCTGCATGTTTAGGCAAGAGAATGTGTGAAGATTGAGCATGAGAAGAAATTGTCAGCCCTGCAGAGTCTAGAATGCAAAGGTGGTGATGAAGCAAAGCTAGACAAGACCAAGGCTTCCATAACAAGGTTGCAGTCATTAATTGTTGTCACATCTCAGGCTGTGTCCACCACCTCAGCTGCCATTGATGGCCTTAGGGACGCTGATCTTGTTCCTCAGCTTGTTGACCTCTGTCGTGGGTATGCCTCCTCATTCTGCAATTGTTTTACTGTTTTTATATGCTCATGCATGAGAGGACTATAATAAATACACTTTCAATATAGACCATTAATCCACAAGGACTAAGAGCTAAGGTGTTTGACCGTCAACCAAGCCAATTAAGGCATAAGGGAGCACAGTGAATTTGCATTTGTACTGCCATAATGAATGAACTTTAACAAAGCACACCCAAATTTTGAAGTATTTGAGATAAGAAGAAATAATGATGAGTCTTTTAACATTTTATCACTTTATTAATTGATATCTGTTGGAAATTATCAATTTTTGTAGCTCTACTCCTTATTTAGAGAACATCATTCATGATTTCATAATTTTTAATATATATATTCTAGAAGAGAAAATTATAAAATCATTCGGGGCTTGATTAAACTGGAATTGGGATGTACATAATTTTGTGATTCTTGATAAATTATGATGAATAATAAAAGAGATAATAATATACATATACCTCTTTTCAAAAGATACTTATTATACACTTTTTTTGTTTCATTTTATTATCATATTATATATCCTATAAATTTATATTAATTTTTTTCCTCTTTAGGTGTAGATTATCATTTTGGGTATTCATAAAACATTTTCCTAATAAAAGATGTATTCAGAGAGTGTATCACTATTTTTGTTTTTCAACTTTGACCTAGTATTTGTCTTATCTATTATGTCTCACATTGTGAACAAGAAATAGTGATCAAAGGCACTTTAAATTATGGACTGCTTGCTGTGTTGCAATAACCTTGAACCATGTTGTGGCTTGCATTGCACATGGGATTCTCACTCAAGTTTTTGTGTATAAGAATAATCTAAACTGCGGAAAGGGAGGAATTCTGAGCCATAAAAACCCATTTCAAAAAACTTATGTTGAGAACTGCCTGAATCCTATTTCTTGTTCTATGTTTTTCAAAGAGTATTCTTCACAGGGTATCCAATTATTAAATCACAGTGAGGAGTTAGATACACAACACAACTAATCAAAATATAAAACATGCTAGTGTGGTGGTGAAGCATTATAGCTCACTGCTCTAGTACGTCACCTGCTTCATTCTGCATAATAAGTGCATGTGCCTCTTGTTTGTACCAGACCTTCCAACAACTACTGCCTAGCAACTGTACCACAATATTGGCCCACTATTTTACCTGCCAAAATCTTGTGCCTTTTTAAAATTTTAGGCTTCATATATTGGTAAATAGAATTTACAGATGGATCAGATATGTTAAAGAAATTATTAGGTAATTCTTGACCACCACTTATAAATGGTTCTAATCAATCTTTATGTGACTATGATACATAATTAAATATCATTAAATATTTTACCTTAAATTTAAGAACTTAAATACATGTCACTCTTTTGATTGGAACCATGACCACATAATAATTATAAACAGACTCGAACAACAATCATTTGCCTTCTGTTACTATTTCCAAATCATTAGTTAGGGCCAATTTTGCAAATATATATGAAATTGGAGATCCAGGGAAGGATGGTAGCATGATTATTGGCAAAGAAGAGTGGTTGTGATCAGTAAAAGTTTGATAACCTAGTTGTTCTAAGAAATGTTAAATAACTACTTACATATATGTTAATATTATCACTCCAGTCACAATTTTTTAGCAGTAGACTAGTGTGATTATTGATTTACGTTTTCAGGACTTTCTTTTAATTTCCTTCAATGCAGGAACTAATGTGATATAAATTCACAAACCAAAAGTGATTGAGTACTCCATAAAAAAAATCAATGACAGCTGAGAACTCAGCTAAAATGCTGTAAATCATGAGCATAAACCATTATTTTTACCAAATAATTTTGGTCTGAATCAGAGATGAGTTGTCCCTGCTCAAACTGTTCTCTCATGTTTGTGATATCATATACTAAATGCAGAATCATGTATATGTGGAAGTCAATGCATCAGTACCATGAAATCCAAAGCAACATTGTGCAGCAAGTCCGTGGCCTTGTGCATCAATCATCCAAAGGTCACTCAACATCTGAATCACATAAGCAGGCAACAAGGGATCTTGAATCAGCTGTGTCAGCTTGGCACTCCAGTTTCTGCCGCCTCATAAAGTTTCAACGTGACTTCATCCTTTCTCTGCATGGCTGGCTCAAGTTGAACCTTATTCCAGTCAACAAAGACAACAGCAACAACTGTGAATCATCTCGTGTTTTTTCTTTCTGTGATGAATGGAAACTTGCCCTTGACCGTGTTCCAGACACAGTTGCTGCAGAAGCAATCAAGAGCTTCATCAACGTTGTGCATGTGATATCTGTGAAGCAATCTGAGGAGCTGAAGATTAAGAAGAGAACTGAGAGTGCCTCCAAGGAACTTGAGAAGAAATCTTCATCTCTGAGAAGCATAGAAAAGAAGTTCTACAACTCATATTCTATGGTAGGCATTACCCCTCCTGAGTCAGGTCCTGGTAATGGCCAAGGCTTGGATGCAAGAGACCCTCTTGCTGAGAAGAAACTGGAACTAGCATCTTACCAAAGGCGTGTTGAAGATGAAATGGTGAAGCATTCAAAAGCTGTTGAGGTGACTAGAGCTATGACACTCAACAATCTTCAGACTGGCTTGCCTGGAGTGTTCCAAGCAATGTCAAGTTTTTCTTCATTGTTCACTGAGGCTCTTGAGTCAGTATGCAGCCATTCACATGCCATGAAGTAGGTCACTGATGCCCTTTTTCTTCCTACACTCCAAAAAGGCTAATACAGAATGTAAAACCTTCATTCCAGATTACCTACTATGGAATTTTCAACAACAATATCAGTCAACACCTTCTTTATGGTTAATCCATTATGTGAAATCTTCATTTTGGACTACCTAATCCGAAATTTAAAAGGGTTATATAGACTGAGATTGTTGGAGTGCAGAAAGAAATACCCTTCATTGATTTCTTCTGCATGGAAATTGAAGTTTAGCTCAAGGGCTGGCATTTTTTGGTGCAGGCTCCTACTTTATTTTGAGATGTAAATATGAAGAATTTTGTAATTCTATCTTTCATTTTATTATTGTTAATGGAAAAGGGGATCGTCTCTTTTTTGTGCAGACAAATGTCTTGAATTACTGTATCAGAGTCTCTGCATTGCATTTTGTTTAGTTTTTAAGCAAATCAAATGAGTTTTTAAAATTTATGATTTTTTTTATAAGTTAAATTGATTTATATACAAGTTAAAAAATAAAAAATTAGAAAAGTTAAATGAGAGAGTTTTTAATTCTAAAAACATTTCTTAAATACTTATGAAAGAAATTTGTTCAAATATGTGGCCATTTTGATGTATCCAACTTTGTGTTCTTCAAATTGTTCTGCTATTAAGTTAGTACTTTTGTTTTCTAAAATTCCGAATGATTGGTATTAGCTTAACAGGAATAGCAAAAATCTATTGTCGGAATCAATATGTGTAAAGAAGAAGGAATCAAATTACTTTAAATTGTACTGCTATATATGTTATATAAATTTTTACATCATCATCAACTATTTCATGTAAATCTTTTTATTTCATATATTATAAAAGTATATATTACAGTATTAAATAAACTTAGATTAATATATGATCTATAAGATAAAAAAAAATAATCCAACTATAAATTTAAAGATAAAACTATCTAATGAAAAAGTTATTAAACAGTATAGTTTAGAAGACACTTGAGGAAAACATAGTCAATCGGGAATTTTTTTCTCTTTTTTAAGTTGATGTATTATGGAAATTATTGCAAGATTACATTTTTTTTCCCTCATCTTTTTCTTCAATCTCATAATCAATGTGTTTCTATTACAAAACTTCATAATCAATTAAAATTTATACCATAGATTATATAATTCAAAATTTAAAATATGATTTGATGTCATATACAATCTAAACTATATTATAGATTACACAAGCTATAAATATTTCGGATTGTATAAATCTGGCATCTGAAATACAGTTTCAAATTATCTAATTCGAAATATAATTTTAAAAGAATTATTTCAAATTACCTAATATAAACTACTATTATAAACAATAATTACAAATTTAAGAAATAACAAATTTAACATATATTAGGAAATGCATTATAGTTATGCAGTGGGAGAAGAAAGTAAGAGAGTGGAGGAAGAAAATGTTGTTCTCTTGAAATAAAATACTTTTTTTGCATTTTCCTTTTTTCTAGGCATACCCTCCTCTCATGTTTTTGTTTATGTTTATTTGTGGAATAAATTACAAGAGTTTAATGATATTGCACAAAAATTCTTACATTTTTAAATAATATACAAAGAATGATAGTAAAACAATTTTTTGAAAATTAAAGAAGGCAAATGTAGAGTAAAAACATAAAACAGTTTTTGCCATCTCGCAAAACCTAGCGAGTGTAATTTGTTTTTTTTTTTTTTTTTTTATAGTGTCCTTGTAAATATGATTAGATTTGATGCTTCAGAAAGTAAATCTTGATTTTTTTCAAAATTAAATTCTAAAATAAATTTCAAGATACTTGTTAAACTTGTCTCAATAAAATTACTCAAGATTTACAAATAAACTCTCATCTAATAACAATAATTATAATAAAAGTATTAAATAGGTAGACAATTTAATTTTTTTACTCGTACGATTTTAATTATCAATACCTATATATCATCATGAACTAATGGAATTAACTCAATTAGTTTAAGAAAAATAATTGGAAATAATGTTTATTTATTTACTTATTTGTGTGGGTATAGGTTCGAATTTTTCTGTGTGTGATCTCATATTATAAAATCAGTGTATTTTACTATTCTATCTTACCTTAACATCCTAAAAAAAAGTGTTTTTAATCCCTAAAATTTAGAATGAATTTCAAATTTTAAAAGAATTCACTTGTAGTGCCTCATATTTGGGAAAATATGATTTTAATACACACTAAATTTAAAGGACTAAAATGGTCTTTTCATTTTTTTTTTAATTCTTCAAATTTAATATTAGGGACTAAAATAATTATTTATTAATTCAAGAGTATAATTTTTTTAGTATAGTTTCTTTTATTTGAAGATCAAAACCAAATTGATTTTAAATTTCTGAAAATACAAACATAAATAAAAAATTAAAAAAAAAAGTTATCTCTCATCTATTAGGAAGGGTCTGAAGGATAAAATACAATGAATACCCCAATTATAAAATGAGGAAAATAAACTTGAAAAAAGGTCATATAGTTCCAACCATTCATGTTTGTTTCATCATCATACAAAATTATAATTTTTTCAATTTTAAAAATGAAAATTTATCTGTCTTTTCTCCTTCTCCATTCAAACATACCTTGACTCAAGTCTAGGTTTGTTATAGTATTGTCATTGTCATCAACAAGCCCTGTTGCAGCTTTCAGAAACATCCATGTTTTCATGAAAGGACCATAGAGAGAAATAATGGGGCATGAGCAAATTGTGACAAGGCCATAAAAAGACTACATTATATTGACAAGTCCCCTTTCATCCCCAAGCAAAGAATCTGTCACACATGCAGCACAAATGTAGTAGAGGGGGACCAAAAACTAACCATCAAAAGTAGTGTTTGTATCATTAAAATGGAACGCCTGTTATGTCAAATGTGGTCCTCATTTTGCTTTTGTGAATTCTTGAACAATCTTCATTTCAACATTCATTCAATCATTTCATACTTTTATCTTGCATTTCTTGAGTTCTACAATGTATCTAGATTGAAGGTTGTTTTTCACAATACAACAGTAACTGTGAGGGGGCAATTTTGCAGGATAACATTTTTATGTTAAAATCATACTTTCTAGGAAATATTAACTTAAAAAAGAAAAGATTTTGTCACAAAATTGGCTTGAGTGGTTGAGACAAGGAAGGTTTAATGCATAATTCAAATCAAATTTCAGAAGTGCAAAATATAGATTTGGTTTTCTATTACCAAGATTCAATAGAAAAATATACCCTTAACAATGCATAAAATATATGTTTTACCAAATCAACAAAAATGGATCAAGGTAGCTCCTCTTGACCCCATTTAACTCACCAGATTTCAGCAGACTTCTCAATTCTCATAATTGCTCTGAAGTAGATATTCAGGTAGATTTCACCAGTATACAAGTTTTGTCCTAGTCTTTAATTAATGAAAGACTAATATATGTTATTCTTAATCATTGTTCTAAGAGCATTCTATGTTAACTGACAAAATGAAGGAACAGCACAAAACAATGCCATCAGCTGCACCTGAATCCTGATGATAACATCACAAATCTTGCCCAAAAATGTAAAAGGATTATAATTTTCCTGAGAAGTATTTAAATTCTGTATAGAAACACTACATTATGGATTATCCATAATAATTGAGGGATCAGAAAAGGAGAACTGGAGAAGAACCTACTGGAGAAGAACCTATCTAAACTTAAGGTAGCATATTTTCCAACTGAAATGGACTTTCACTACAAGGCAGGTAAGCTGAAACAACATGGTAATGCTGGGCAGCACCCATGAATATGACTAAGAATGGAGAATACAATAAAAGGCAGATTGAGGAATCCGAACTAAAAGAACTCAAAGTCCAGATATTTACCCCCAGACTTCATGTTGTCAGTAGTAGTACCAACTATCCTTTTACTAGTGCTGCCAACCCCAACAGTATTATCAGCTGGTCCAACCTTCCCTGGTAGTTCATTTTCCACCGGTCTCGGCACTTCCGGCGGCGTGCTACACCTAATCAATGCCCAGTTGACCCCTTCAAAGAAAGGGTGCTGCTTGATCTCGGTTGCACCCCTTTTAACCCCTAGACGATGCTGTGGCTCCTTCACTAGCAAGCCACGGATCAGATCCCTGCTGGCATAACTGGTTGCAGGTGATTCCGGAAACCTGAGCTGCTGGCCTACTACATTGAAGAGTGTAGCACGGTTTCCTGACCCTTTGAAAGGGGTCTTACCATATAATAGCTCATGCAAGAAAATTCCAAAAGTCCACCAATCAACTGCACTTCCATGACCTTCTCCTTTGATAATTTCTGGGGCAAGGTATTCATGAGTGCCAACAAAGGACATGGATCGAGCTGCGGTAGGCTCCGCAACAAGCTCTGGAAGGGTGCTGGATGGCAATCCAGGATCAGCTCTTGGCTTCCTTAGCTTCTTGTTTTTCTGAGGAAACAATCGAGGAATGAAACATGCAGGTTGGATGCACACTGATGATGGCTCAATACAAGCAGGTTGAACACAAAATGCACCACCGGGCCGTTTGGAAGGGTCGCCGTCATAGGATGATCTGATAAGAGTAGGAGACACAGCACATCTGAGGGAGAGATCAAAATCTGATAGCATTATGTGACCATCATCTCGGACCAACACATTTTCTGGTTTAAGGTCTCTATACACCACTCCAAGCATGTGAAGATATTCAAGAGCAAGCAGGACCTCCGCAGCATAAAAGCTATACATAGAGAAAATGACAACGTAAATCCATATGACAAACAATACTAGATCGACACATATGAGCATATTAAGAAAAGCACCTTAAGAGAACTCATGCAAACTAGCTAGATGCACTTCACCTAATCACATCTTTGTTGCATCATTGATTATGAATATGATGCATCAATCACTTAACATGGTTGAATGAAATGAAGCAACCGATTCAAAACTTCACAAAGATGTAAATAAGACAAGCATACATAGAAGACCTATAATAAGAAGCTGTTATTTCTTCAAATCTTGCAGAGAAGCTACTGTTCAAGGGAGGATACTAGCAGTAGATATCCAAGTACTTCGTTTAGCGAAGGAATCACAGGAAACACATGACCAATGCAGTTGCATAAGCCAAATTATTCTTCTATCTCAACAAATGCAAGACAAGAAAGAAACAGGAAAAAAAAAAATATTTCTCCAATTCATAAAATTCGAGAAAAAAAAGAGCAAGCATTAGTTTCAGAGTGTCTTTTTAGCATATCATGAATTAAGAAACAATAAATCAAAAGGAAGTAAAAAAGAAGAATAGTTACAAATCCTTAATTCCCCCTTTCTTTTGAAGAAATTATTTTTCTCAAACTCTACAAATGCAAAAGCATTAAGAAACAGAAAAACATTATCACAGAAAACTATCATGATCAAAAGTAATTAACAACAAAGAACTCAGGTAAAGAAAAGCAACTAAGTAAAACATAAAGCATACCGTGCAGCATATTCTGAGAAATGCTTCCCAGGTTGCCGCTGCCTTAAAGTGTGCAGATCACCGCCTGGACAATATTCCATTACCAGACACGAAAATCTGTCAGTCTCAAAATGTGTATACAAAGTTGGTAGAAATGGATGGTCCAGCAACTGCAATATCTCCCTCTCTGTCTGTGCTCTAGTCAGCTTCTTTCTGCTTGCTAGGGATGCCTTATCCATAACTTTCATGGCAAAATAACACCGAGTTCCACTCAGTTCTGAAAGATACACACTTCCAATGTCACCACATCCTAAACGTTTGAGCAATCTAAAATGACTCATGCCCAGAATTCCATCCCTCAATCGGATGGCAAGAATAGCCTTCCACCTAGGATCATTTCCTTTGTGTGGCTTATTGGCACTACCAGTTATGTTGCTCCAGTTGCTGTCATCACTGAGGCCACTGCTATCACTTGCTCGGCTAGCACTAGTTTTTGCACTCTCCAGTGAATCCCCCCTCACACTCCCTTTAGTACTATCACAGTTTCTATCTAAACTAAGCATGCCATCACTAGTCATTGCATCACTCCGATATGTACTAGCATAACTATTAACAATGCTCATCGCAGTGACAACACCAGTACTATCAATACTACTAAGTGGACTCACATTGCCACTAGGAGGCAAAGAAGCATCCCAAACACATTCTTTTTCCTCAGCATCCGGAGGTAGGACAGAGTTCTCAGTATTCTGTGATGCCCGAGGACCTAAAAATGCCATCTTCCCTATGTCATTTAGTTCTTCAACCAGGCTTTGTTCAGGGGAAAGAACAGCAGGACTTGGTTTCTTTGCAGGGACACGAATTGAGAGATCTTCCAGAAAAGGGCCCTTTGTGGGCAAGTTCTTGATCAAGCAACCAGCCTCGGATTTGTTTTGACCTATTGGTACATAAACCGTTCTCATAAGATCTGTATCAACAGGCTCTGGGGGGTGACTAGCACCAGCAAATAAACTTGGACCACCATCCTCAAATGAATAGCTGCTTTCCTTCAATGTCTCAAGATCAGGCACAAACTCCTCAGCTTCTGGCGAAGAACCCTTTCCTTTCCATGCCATGGTGGGCTCAAAGGTGAGGGACTCATCAGAGGATCGAGCATCAAATCCCATATCTTCTTGTACCAGATATATTCTTGCATTAGTTAACTGGGCTACTTCTCTGATTGAGGCCAGATGTGAAATAGGGACATGCACATCCCTTGTTTTGGACAATTGATTCACTTCTCTGAGTGAAATCCCAGCACCACCAGAAACAACCTCCTGGCGATTAAGCCTCTGACCTGACTCTCTTGCTGCAGATGTGTGCCCTTTTGATACCTCAACAAGGATAGGCAAGTTCCTTGGAAGTAACTTCGGCTCAGCAACCCTCTCCATAACATCACACAAAGACTTAAACTTAGCAAGGCCCTGCAAAGAAAACCATAAGTTCATTCAACAGTAGCTTCATTACTTCAACTTGAGTTCTGTTTCCAAATTGAATAAACTACTATTCACCAACAAACAACATGGTGAACATAACCAAGACAAGTCTTAAACCAGCCATCAAAACAACACAGAGCCAAACAATGACCGAATCAAACAATCCTAATTTACATGTTATATAGTGAGTGAGGACAGCTAAAAGCACACCCAACAAGTAAATGCTACATGTAGAAAGCCAGCCAAAAACAATGGTAATTGCTTGAACCATCACAAACAACAAGAAATAGTTACACAATGTCATTGAGCTTGACGGTGTTTGAAAACAGAAAAATATTACTTAGAAAGCATCAAGATTCCAAACCCTTGACAAGAAAAAACCACCCCAACTTGAAATCAATAATGAGAGGCTCCCAGATCAGGAAACTACATAGTTACTTGAAGCATTAAAACACTAACTGCAAAAGCAATGAAAACCCATATTAAAAAAGGTAAAACAAAATTGAAATCTGTTCACAAAATCAAATTTCTTAACACATTGAAAACAATAATAAGAATAAGAATATAAAGAACACACATTTTTTTCTATTTCTTTGACAAATGACAGTACCCACATAAACCGAATAGCTGCAAGCCATTCTTTTTGAGACAAAGAGGGATCTATGTTCCACAAAACAAAAGTGAAAAGAAGAAGAAACAAAACCAAGCAAAAGGGACAAAATACAAACCCAGCATTGAAATGAAGGAGAAAACTGTGCAATATTATAATGGGTGTTTTCCCTTTGTTTCCACTACTTCATAGCCAATAACAACAACCACAACAAACAACAAACACACCCTCTTCCTCTTTCCTTCCACCACAACTCTCTCTCTCTCTAAAACTGAAAAAATGGTGAGAATGAAGGAAGAAAGAATTCTCTCTCACACACTATAAAGTGTTGCTGTAGCTGTTGGTGGTGATAGTTATGAACTGTGGGTACAAGCTTTTGCTTTAATATTTTTTAATATTATTGTTTTATTTTCGGTTAAATTATTTTTTAATTCTGTCTATAACTATTATTTTATAAAAAAGTTATAATAACAATAGTATAAAAAGAAAGTTTCTGACAAATACTTAAGTAAACTGAAATTTATTATGGTTTAACTTATCTTATGTGTTAACATAATTATAAAGAAATAAGAATGTAATGAAACTGTAATATTGGACTAAAAAAATTGATAGTGTTACTCAATTATAAATCAGTAAAAAAATATTTTTAGTGTAAAAAACTTTACCATGTTACTTAATTATAAGTCTGTAAAAAAATTTACTTTTAGTATAACTACTTTAAAAGTATAGGCTATTGTAGATATATTAAAAGAAATATATTTCAAAAGTTGACATTAACAATACATGAAACTAAAATTTGAAATAATAAATTGATAATATTTAAATGCAATAAAATAAATGTGCATAAATGAATATTAAAAATATTGTTTCAGTATTATTCATTGCATCGTATAATAAATAATATGCATTAATACCAATGTCACAAAATATTAACAGGAACATTAGGGGGTACATATAATAATTTTGCTCCATTTTCTAATAAAAATGTAATTTCCTTCTAGTAGTATAATATAATTAATTAAAATAAATAAATTTAGATAATTAAAAAATAAAGAAAAACATAAAAAAATATGATGCAAAGAAAAATAAAAATAACAAATAAATTATTATTATTTTATAATTTATAATTTAATATTTAATATCGTGTTTTATTTGATTTTAAAATGATTATTATAAGAAAATAATATATATCTCAGTTTTTAACAAAAGAAGAAGAAGAAGGCAAAATCAATTTAGGGGAGCTCTTATTTTTAATTCAACAGTTTTATTTGATTTTGTTCCACTCTTCATTTCTCTAAAACTAAATAACATTTACTTCTTCTTCTTTTTTTGTCATTTTATAAGATATAAAACACATCTATTAAAACAATACTCATCCTTACTTATAATTATAAATAATTTAGAATAAAATATGTAAATTGTTTTAAATTTGATGACATGTTTTATATTCTTATTTATTAAAATAGTATAATAATTTTTTTCTATTACTATAACGCTCTTTTGGTTTAATATTCTCACTTATAAATTGATAATCCCAGCATTATCATAACTATGTGTAATATTTATATGTCACTTCTTCAACAGTTTAAAGTTTGATTAATTATTTGTATTTAGAATATTAATCCTAAAATGATAATATTTGTTCAGATAGAAAAAAGGAAGGTGGGACCCACAGTGTTTTTTCTTTAAGGTACACTTCTTTTTCTCTCTTTCATTAACGTCAAGCCGTTTTCCTTGATCGGCAGCGCGTGCTTCTCACCCTTTTTGCAAGCGAGTGTGTTTCTTTTCTTTTGTTTGTTGTGAAGAAGTGGAATATCCTTCACTGGAAGTGGATTATGATCAGTGATAGGGACCCATTATTTTCAAATACCAGTTTAGGTTGGTCCACTTCTTTTTTTTTTTCATTTAATGATAATTTATAAGAATTAATGAATATTCTTTGATGTTTAAACAACAACCTAATTGTTTATTCTTTATTAACATTAAAAATATTTAATTTTAAACGTTTTTAGTTTATACTTGTGACTTTTGTATTTATAATTTCCTTTTATATTGTATTCCTAAAAATTATAATTAATGATTTTGATATGGTAAATGAATAAATTTTAGTTTCAATCTTTCCAAAGTATTTTGGTTCTTTTATAGTATAAAATTAATGATTTTGACTGATAAAGTCCATTTTAAAATAGGTAAACAACATCTATTTTATAAGTTTGAAAAATAGTTTGTAAGTATCATGTATTAATATTAGTAAGTATCTTTTATAAGTACGTAACTAATTGTTTAAAACGATAGTGGTTTAAATTATATTGAATATGGATATTTTGGTATTTAAGGAAAAAAAATATAATTCAAACTTCAATTAAAAAAAATATCATATCTTTAAATTTCTAAAAGATATTTTAATATATTGATGTAGTTGAGAATGGAGTATTAATTGAAGAATAAGTTTTTCTTTATTTTTTTTCTTAAGTTGATTCTAAGATAATTTGCATATTTAAGATTAAAGTATCGCATGTAATTTTTTTTAGAATAAAAATAATCTTTGTTAATATAGGATTATGAGTGTATGTTTAGATTATTGATTAAAGTCTATTATGTACAAATTTAACTTTCATGATTAAAAAAGTAGAGGAAAGTTGGACTAAAATAAGTCTTAATAGGTAAGAGAAATTATTTATATTTTTTTTATAAAACCTTAAGGATAAATAATATGATGTGAAGCTGACTTGATCATATTATTATAATTTATATACAAGGTTGTTAAAAAAAATTGCAATAACTTTGTGATTTTGACTAAGTGATTAAATCAATAAAACGTGAATCATGATGTAGCCCCATTTGACAATGTTAGAAAAAAAAAGGAGATCATGCAAGTGTAAGTGCTTCATTTGATAGACAATTAAAGCGTTTTACAGACTTCTCAATTTGATTGATAGGTGTTTATGAGCATTAGAAGATAAGTGCAGACTGAATTTTAAAATTAACGTAAACTTAAAAAATATTCTTGTAGCTTAAGTATGTAATGCAATATCTTCACCATTTGTTACAAGAGAATTTACGTTCAAGATAATTCAACATAAAGATCTCTAAGAGATTTGAGCTAAAGCTGCAATATTTGCTAACAGTCCTTAAACAAACATATTTCAACCCTAGTATAATTATTTATCCAACATTGTATGCACTTTTACTATATTTAATCTTTTACATCAACATGTGAAACTTGTTTTAGGAATCATTATGCAAACTCCTACCTTGACATCTTTATTGCTCCTTCTATTGAAGCCTTTTTATATGAACATTTACATCAAACAAAACATATCATGCATACCACATTTTTGCCAATGTGCCTACCTGCCCACCTTTTTATCAACATTGAATCCCTAATATACTAATTGACATATGTTACTACACTCCATAACTCATTATTATTAAAATGTATGATTAAATGAATTGTAAGCAAACTATAAGAGAAAGGCACTTATTGAAATAGGAGAAGAAAGCTTTTAAACCTTTTAAGTTATCCATGCTCATGGTTTTTAGTTGTGTTAATCCAAAAATTTTATCCCTTTCACCTTTACATTCCTAGAAAATTGCATTGCTTCTATGATTCCAAATGCATCATACTATTGTTATTCACAACATCTCTAGTTTTGAATAGGAAGGTAATATGACACTATTTTGATGTCTATCCATTTGTTACAAAGGTTCTAAATGTAGACTCTCCCTCCATTTATCATAAACAATGCCGAAGATCATGCACATGCATCATAGCACACCCTAAATTATAGCTTATGTTATCTCTTAATTATAGCTTATGTTATCCCTTAATTATTTGTAATAATGTACATATCTTTTTGTATCTTTCCGTTACAAGAACAAAATCATTGTATAATTTATATATTTGTTTATTTACAATATAT
>Ga0209489_100597_pt1 | contig 69726 bp, 90 predicted proteins | sample SiratrowhiteBW_FD_187527 | JGI IMG/M metagenome (GOLD analysis project Ga0209489, IMG submission 187527) | Root nodule microbial communities of legume samples collected from California, USA - Siratro white BW (SPAdes) (version 2) | ecosystem: Host-associated > Plants > Roots > Nodule | place... | reverse complement strand
GAAACCATCGCCCCGTTGGGCGATGATCCCGCCGTCAGCTTCCCGGCAATCGCCAGCTGACCGATCCGGCCCATGCCGGCGAACGTGGTGACCCGCACTCAGCTACACCACGCCACGGGACACGATCCTGCTTTGAGTTGGCTGAGAAGTGCGGCGCCCGACAAAAAGAGGACTGGCGCTCCGGCGAATAAGAGCGCACGCTACCACACATCACCGGCCGAGGCACTGTCCGTAGGCGTCGGTGGCTGAGAGGCCGATTGTGCTCCCGCCTGCAAGGCAGAGGAGCACGCGATGTCAATCTATTCGTATGATCACGCAATACTCGCACGTTCCCGCGAAGTGATTCGCCAGTCTCTCGAACTGCTCAGATGGAGCGAGACCTGTGTTCGGCAGCATTGGAACAATCACATAGGTGAAGGCGCTGAGCCGCAGAATGCCCCATTCTTGGCCGATGCAGCGAACGACCGACGATCTTTTGACTAGCTAGAGCGGAAGCGGCCATCGCGGAGGCGAGAGCTCTTCGTCATGAGCGCGAACGTCTCCTGGCCACGGCTCGAATGTGGACGTGCGCCCCCCAGATCGCCTTGCGACTAATCGAAACCGGGCTCTATGAAGGCGATGGCTTTATGATCGGTCCGACCACCAGACGGTAGTTTGGGACCCAAGCGCTGTTCCAGCTTTCCAGCGTCTCCCCGCAATAAAGGCATTCGAAGCTATTTACGTCCCGCGCTGGAGCCATTGCTTCGGTGCGGTGATAGACGGCTCCGCATTTGCAGTTTCGATGCTGCTCTTTCATGCAACATGCGTACGCCGATTCGGGCCCAGCGGCCATCTGGACGATGGTAGATGTGGCCACAACTCGGGCCCTATCGCGGGTAATTTCCAGAAGCGACATCGCGCGCGCGATCAATTCGGTTGTGCGACAAGCCCGGCTCCCTCGTTCAGCTGACGGGAGCCCGCACGGTCTATCAGCCATCAAGGCTCAGCAGGGCCCCTACTGGGGACCGAAGTTACCGATGTTGTTCAACCGAACCGGCCCTGGAACCTTAATCTATGTTAATCGTTTGTACCTCTGGGCGTTGAGGTACCGCGCATGGATCAGAAAGATCGAGTGGCCGCCATTCGTAGTCGCATTGATGAGCAAATAGAGGTCATTGCGCAGGCGATCTGCGATAACAAAGAGCCCGTGGCGGCACAGCGCGTGCTCACAGCACTTGCGGCCTGTCTGGCCGCCGAAGAAGCTTTGGAAACCGGAAACGCCGGGCCCGCCCGACCCGCGCGCGCTAAGGAGGTCGGCTTTGGGACGCAGAGCTCATTGAGCGGTTTGTGCCCGGGACTTTCAAGAAGTGGAAGTGATAATCTTCTGACGGGCGATGCAGCCTAACATGACGGCCCCTGGCGCCGAAAATAACGACGTCGGCTTTTTCTGATCACGCAATTCGGACGCCTCGCAAGAAAAGGAGCGCACTGGATGTTAGGCTCCTTGCTCATGTTCACGAGCTCTGCTTGCGATGTACAGTTTGGTCATAAGCAGGAATGACGTCGAGTGAAGCGTGCGTTCGACAATCTGACTTACGTCACAGTGTGATTTTTGAGGCCCGCAGGGTGAGCCGAACGCAGTTTTAAGAGTAAGTGAGTTGAGCGGCCACTCTTCCGGAAGCTGCAGACCTGCGTAGTCTCTTGACTAAAAGCGCTGGCGATGCGGCCGCCAACAATCCGGCCTGTGTCCAGCTTCGGGCCACGCTCCCGCCTGTCAGAGCTTGGGGTGACGTAGAAGTGTCCCCAATTTCTCGCTCAATTGCTCGATCGAGAACGGCTTACCGAGCGCGGGCGCATCCCGGAACTCCTCCTCCAGCGGCGGTCCGCCATAGCCCGTGCTGAACAGGAACGGAATTTTTCGATCGCGCAAGATGCGTGCTACAGGAAAAACCAGCTCTCCAGCGAGATTCACGTCAAGGAGCGCCAGATCGAAGGACGTCTTTGTCGCCAGTTCGCAGGCCTTCGATACGTGCGCCGCTGAGGCGACCACCTTCAATCCCAATTCTTCAAGCATGTCCTCGATCATGAGCGCGACCGAGCCTTCATCCTCAACGAGAAGAACTCTGGTACCGGAGATCTCAGCCATTGGATGCCGAAAGCATAATAGGAAAAGCCATGCGGCATCGTGCGCCCTCCGGCTCGAAGACCAGGTCGAACTCGCCAGCTAGGTCGTGCTCTATGCACCGCTCCATCAGCCGCGTGCCAAATCCACGCCGCTTGGGAGGCGTAACCGGTGGTCCCCCACGTTCGCGCCATTCGCACTCGAGCGTGCTTTGGTTGTGCCTGCCCACCCCCCAAGTGAGTGACACTGATCCATCCGGCAAGGAAAGCGCTCCGTATTTCACCGCGTTGGTCAGAAGCTCGTTGAAGACCATCGTGACGCTCAGCGCCGTGCGCGCGTCCAGATCGAAGTGCGGCCCTTCTGTCACCACCCGCCCCCCAGACACCGGGGCTACAATATCGTCAACCAACTTTTCGAAAGGGGCATCCTGCCAGTTTCGCTGAGTAAGCAGGTCGTGCGCTCGCGCAAGCGCAAGGAGCCGCCCTGTGAACGTCGGCAGAAACTCCTCTAGATCAGCGGCATGGCGGGCCGTCTGGCTCGCGAGCGACTGCACTGTAGCCAAAGTGTTTTTCACACGGTGGTTCAACTCGTCGATGAGGACCTTCTGAGCGTTCTCAGCTCGCTTGCGCTCGCTGATGTCGACCAGCATGTTGATAGCCCCGACCAGGTTGCCCGCGGCATCTCGCAGCGGCGTCGGATAAGGAATGAACGGCACGCGTCCGCCGTCCGGGCGCTCGGCCACCGCCTCGGCACCGCGGACCGGCCGCTTTTCGCGCAGCGCTACGGCCATCGGGCATTCGTTGTGCGGCAGCGGCGAGCCGTCAGGCCAATAGAGTTTCCAGGTCACGCACCACTCGTCGCCCGGCTGTGGCGTTCTCCCAGCCATCTCCACCGCGGCGCGATTGTAGAAATTGAGGCCCTCTGCATCGGTCGTGTAGATCGCAGCCGGCAGCGCCTCGAGAAGATCGCGCATGCGCTGCTCGCCATCACGCAGGCGGTCCTCCAGCTGTTTGGTGGCGGTGACATCCTGGGCAACCCGCACACCGTACAGAAAGCGACCCTCCGTGTCGCGCACCGATGAACTGAAAATGTCGAGATGCCGCACCGACCCGTCAGGCCGGAGTGCGCGCTTGCGAATGGTGTAGTTCGCGATGTCACCGCGCACCTGCCGCGCGTACAGCTCGGCATCCTCGGCCCGGTCATTGGGATCGGTGTAGTCGAAGAAAGTCATGCCGGGCAGCTCGTCGCGTGAGCGTCCGGTGATACGGCAAAGAGAGTCATTCACCCGCAAGAAGCGCCCGTTCTCGTCGATCTCGGAAATGCCGACGCTGGCCGCCTCATAAGTAGCAGCGAGCCGGGTTTCACTGGCTTGTCGCGCTTCCTCAGAAGCATGCAATTTGGTCACGTCAATGGTGAAGCAACGCGTGTTGACGAAGTTGCCCTCCGCCTGCTCGGTCCGGGCGGTTAGCTCGAGCAGGGATTCGTGATCGGCGATCCCCCGCCTGGGATCTCTCCGGACGATGCCGCCGCCGAAGTGAGCGATGTCCTGGAGTCAATCGGGGACACATGCCCAGAATGCCGGCCCGAGTCCGCGATGTAGCGTCATCCCCTTGCGCGGCTCCTGCATCCTCCGATAGCACCGGTCTCCAACAAACATTCGGGCGAACCGTCTGCGCCGGCCGGCGCTGCGATCGGCGCTGGGGGGCGACATGGCCAAGCAGCGGAACCTGTCCGACGACGAGATCGGCATCGTGAAGGCGATGCTTCGGAAGGGCTGGCGAAACGACGTCATCCATTACTACTTCAACAAGCCGGACCGTCTGATAAGCTCGGGTCGCATCACGCAGATCAAGAACGGCAAGTACGGGGCTTCTGTGGAGGAGGCGCAGCCGGAAGAGCTCGAGGCCTTTCTGGCCGCCTGGCAGGACCCGAAAGCCAAGGCGCCATGCGCATACTTCGTTCCATGTTCGTCCGCGAAACCGGCACTTGGCGGCTGGCGGGCGGCGAGACGGACCGCATCGAGTGCAAGGCGGGCTTCCGGCTTCAGCCGGAGGATGCTTCAACCCGAACGTCGCGTTGCCTCGCGCGTTCCTACCATTGCGGCGCGACCGTTCTTCTTTTCCGCTGGACCCATCAGCCTTCGGCATCGTTCTGGGATCTGCGTGGGCGGCGCCTGCCTGCCCCTCCTCTCTCCGCCGCGACCGCCTTGGCGCGCTCCTCGCAGCGGGCGCGCAACTCCTCCAACTCGTCCGCGGAAAGATGCTCGATGCCGACGAAGGAATTCTGGACACTGCCGGTTCGGATGAGCTCATCCAGCTTGACCTGGATCGCAGCGCTGTCCCGGTTCTGCGAGTTCTGTATCAGAAAGACCATCAAAAACGTCACGATGGTCGTCCCTGTATTGATGACGAGCTGCCACGTATCAGAGAAGTGGAAGAGAGGTCCGGTAGCCGCCCAGATGACGACCACCGCGCAGGCCAGGACGAAGGTCGATGCGCGACCGGCCGCTTGCGAGGCCCCGTTTGCGATCGACGCGAATAAGCGGCGGGGGCGGCGGCCGCTTTGTTGACGTCGCATGTGCCCCTCCCTTTGATCCACAATTCAAACGCGCCCGTGAACAGCACCGCTCACGGGACGAGCGGAGACGCAGGCGTGCCGAGGTGTTCGGAGGCGACCGAGATTTGGGCAGGCCTGGCGGCGGCGAGAAGCCGCCGATAGTGGGCCTCATAGGTCCGTGCCATCCGGTCCGAGGTGAAGCGCTCTTCGAACCGCGCCCGGACTTTGCGACGGTCGATCCGTGTCAGCTCCTTCACCGCGCGGACCGCCTCTGCTTCGTTCTGGACAATGAACCCGGTCACTCCTTCGTCGACGACCTCCGGCACGGATCCGGCCCGATAGGCGATCACGGGCGTCCCGCATGCCATCGCCTCGCAGATGCAGCCAGTCGACATGGGCGTGAAGGATGTCGAACTCGCGAGCGCGACGCGAGACCGCTTCGATCATGAGCGTGCAGGCCGTGTTCGGGTCGACACGCGGCCGCCCGAGACGCAGCGCGCGCGGCCAGACCGCATGCAGTTCTCCGCGCGTCCTGGAATCGCCACTCGCGAACAGGGTCACCTCATGCCCGAGATCGACCAGCTCGTCGACCAGCCAGGCCACGACCCTTTCCGTGCCGCCATAAAGCTTCGGGGGAACGCTTTCGGCCAACGGAGCGATCTGGGCGATCCGCATCGGCCTCCGCCTCAGCTCTCCGCGGCACTGCGCGAGGTCGCGCATACCAGCAGACGGCGACAATCGCGATCAGAACCGCTCCGGCCGATAATTCGGCATGTCCGTGCGCTCGCCGGCGACGCGCGAAAACCGTTCTCATAGGGCCTCGCAAATCGATCCCGACTAACGGTGACGCTGCGGCTTCGTTCCTGCGCGCGCCTGCGAGGACCGCGTCGCTAGGCGACCGGCACCCCATAGTAGTCGTCGACCGAGCGCCTCGTTTGGGCGTCCCAGCTCCAACTGCTCTCGTCGCCGTATTTGGGAGCGCCTCTGAGCTGGTCCTGAGTGACGCCGGTGACGTATCCGCCAAGATTGGTGTCGTATTTCAACGTCTGCCAAGGCAGCGGATAGTGATCGTCGCCGATGCCGAGCAGGCCGCCAAAGCTGAGCACCGCGTAGGACACCTTGCCGCTGACCTTGTCGATCATGACGCGCTCGACGTAGCCGACCTTCTGCCCGTCGGGCCCGTACACGTTCGTGCCTTCGACCTTGTCGCTTCCGATGAGACTGGCGGTCTCGCGATCTTCCATGGCCATGTTGGCCTCCTGGATGTTGCTGTCTTCGGAGTCAACGGAGGCCACGTCGTATCTGTTCCTGAAGGGGCAACCCGGGACCGTGAGGCTGCGCTCGCGCCTTCAGCCGTCCTTCAGTACGTCGTTGACGCCCCTCACGGGCCAGCTCTCGCCGACGGGCCTGACGCGCACCTTCCCGCCGCCCCCGATCGGCTCAGAGTGGCGACCTCATCCTCGGCTTCGACGACAGTGAGTTCGGTCTCCGGCTTTCAGTCGAGGGTCGAGATCGCCCGGAAAGATCTGCCAGCGCCAGCCGTCCTCGAGCTCGACGATGTGGCTCTCGGAGTGGGAGCGGATCTTCATCCGGCGCGTCCCTGGCGCCCGGTCCGGCGGTCGCTACTTCTGCCCCGACGGTGCCCGGGCATTCGAGTCGTTCGGGTTCTTCTGCTTGTTCGCCTCATGGTGCCCGATCACGCATCCGGCCGCCGCGCCGAGCTTGCCGTGACCGGCCATGTGGCCCGCGACGCCGCCGACGATGGCTCCCTTGATGCAGCCCTTCGCTTCCGCCGGCGAAACCGACGCCAGCGCCAGCAGGCCCAGGACGGCTAGGCTTGGCTTCATGGTCTCCTCCACTCTCACTTGTCCGCCGGATCAAGTCGCTGCTGCGGAGCTACGTTCCCGGCACCGTCCCGTGAACTGCTCAGGCGGCATCGAGACCGCCAGGCGCCGAGACCGGCGAGAGGGCGGCACGCCGGAGCCGCCCGGCCTCCTCGGTGCCGCACCTGGGACATTTGAAGGCGACCTCGCGCTGCGAAAACGTATCCTTCCCGGAGCTGACGGCCATCGGCCACGCGCCGCACCTCGGACATTTGACCAGTAGATCGTTCGTTCCCAGCATCGTGTCGGCTCCTCAACTTGCACCCCCCATTTCCGGCCAACGAGGCGGTGCTGCAGCCGTTCCCCGCAGCGCGCGCAGGCCTGCCTCGGACAGGCCGCCTCCGCCGTCGCACGATTCGTCCGCTGCATCTCGACGACGCGTCTATCGTCCCCCAGGCGGAGCGAACCTGACGGATCCTTTCCAACGCACCGTGAATCTCTCGAAATTCCGGTCCCTCGCGGACGCACAATGTGCCAAATCGGTCGGATAAGTTGGCTGGCCGAGCGATGCTACCGGACCCGATGAACTTTGACGCGATGGCCGAGGCGCTGGCCCAGTCGCCCGACTACCGGGTGCTGCGACGCCTCGTCGCCCGACCGACCTACGTCCCGACCGCAGGGCAGGAGGTCAGGACCGGCATTCTGCTCGACACCGAGACGACCGGTCTCGATCACGTCAAGGACGAGATCATCGAACTCGGGATGGTCAAGTTCGACTACACGCCGGACGGGCGGATCATCGGCGTCAGAGATACGTTCTCCGCTTTCAACGAGCCGAGTGCCCCGATTTCCGAGGAAGTGACAGCACTCACCGGCATCACCAAGGAAATGGTTGCCGGTCACAAATTCGACGATGCCGCCGTAACGGCCTTCGCCGAAGGCGGGGTTATCACGATCGCGCATAACAGCGCTTTCGACAGGAGGTTCGTCGAGCGCTACTGGCCCGTGTTCGAGCACAAGGCCTGGGCCTGCAGCATGAGCGAGATCGACTGGCGCAAACACGGCTTCGCGGGCTCGCAGCTCGGCTATCTGCTGAACGGCGTCGGCTACTTCCACCGGGCTCACCGGGCGGTCGACGACTGCCACGCTTTGCTGGAGATCCTGGACTTCGTACTGCCGACGACGGGTAAGTCGGCACTCGCGCTCCTGCTCGAGACCGCGCGCAAGCCGACGCTGAGGGTCTGGGCGGAACAGACCGCGTTCGAGCTCAAGGAGTTCCTGAAGCGCCGCGGCTATCGCTGGAATGACGGTAGCGACGGGAGACCAAAAAGCTGGTTTATCGACGTCGACGAGACCGCGCTCGACGACGAGATCACGTTCCTGAGGACCTAGATCTATATGCAGGACGTCGAGCCGAGCGTGCAGAGGCTGACCGCCTTCACACGGTTCTCAGGCAGGATTTGAGGGGACCTAGCGGCCGAGACGCTTCTCGACGCGCTTGCGGCTGTTGCCGACCTTCTTGACGGCTTTCTTCACTGCCGATGCCGAGCGGCTGCGTAGCGAGATCGGCGACAAGCGCGCAGCCAATTGCATCTCGGCACAGATTGCGCGGTTCACCGCCCGCCGTGAGAATGCCCCCGTGCTGGACTAAGCAATCGGCGCGCTGACCTGCTCTTCCTAATGATCCGACTGACATAGACGCGGCAGGATCTTTCTTGATCTCGGGGTGCACACGTCGTGCACAGGCACGCGCCTAAGTTACTGATAACCTTAAGCTCTCGCTCCAAATCCCTCATGGGGAAGTTTAAGCTAGATCCGGCCAGCAGGAGATGGCCAAATCTAACATTACCTGACAACACCGCTCCACGCTGCATCGTGCACGAGGTTTGGAAAAAATGCGACGGACTCGATGATCGCCGGAACGGGGCTCCGAACGGTGGATATGGACGGCGGCGCGGAGACGTCAGATATTGGGCCGATCAGAGAGGCCTAAACAGTTTCAAGGGAGGCGCGCCGTGCTGAAATCAATCGACCCGGTTCTGAATGCTGATGTGCTCTATGCGCTGCGGTCCATGGGGCATGGCGACGACCTCGTGCTCTGCGATACGAATTTCCCGGCCGACTCTGTCGCCCGCCAGACCGCCCTCGGAAAGCTGCTCCGCATTGACAACGTCAGCGCGAGCCGCGCTGCGCGCGCGATCCTATCGGTGCTACCGCTCGATTCCTTTGTCGAAAAGCCTGCGCTGCGCATGCAGATTGTGGGGCACCCGAACGAAATCCCTGCTGTGCAGGCCGAGGTGCAGAAGGAAATCGACGCTGCCGAAGCCCGCTCGCGGCCGCTCGCGTCCATCGAGCGTTTCGCCTTCTACGACCTTGCCAAAAAGTCCTACTGCGTGGTCCAGACGGGCGAACGGCGCTTCTATGGCTGCTTCATCTTCAAGAAGGGCGTGATCCCCCCTGATGCGACATGAGCCGCCCCCAAATCATCCGCGGCGGCACGGGCCGCGCTACGCATTCCGCGCAAATATGACGGCGACGCGACATCCCTCGCCGGAGCCAGTTAGCGCATGATCGCCTACTGCAGCGCAAGGACGACGGCATCGTTGCATTGCATGACCGGGTCCGCTTTGCGCGGATTCGTTGACTTTGATCGGTGCCGTTGCATACTCGACGCGGCTTCTCGCACCACCGCCGCGACGTCGGCGAGCGTCACTTCTCCATGGTGCTTGGACGGACCAATCGAACCAAGAATGACACAAGCAGCGAAAAAAACGGGAGGATTTCGTGGTGAATCAGCATGATCAGCATCCCGCAATGCACCCGAGCCGGCGCACGGTGCTCAAGAGCGCGGCCGGAGCCGCCGCACTTGGCACGAGTGGCGCGCTTGGTAGCTTCTCCGAGGTCGCATTCGCGCAAGCCAATTTGCGGGCCGAGATTACAAAAATCCCAGGCGTCGGCAAGGGTGCTCCGACCGACGCCGACTGGCAAAAGGTCGGCGAACTCTGCCTTGGCCCGACCAAGGCCAGCATCAAGGAGGGCGAGTTCAAAGGTGTCGAACTCTCTTTCATGGGACTGAACAATCAGAATCTACATAACCTGTTGTTTCGCGGCTTCCTGAAGCCATGGGAGGCCTATACGGGTGCGAAGATTTCCTGGATCGATCTCGCCCAGGCGGACTACAATCCGCGCTTGCAACAGGCGATCGCGACCGGAACGGTTGATTTCGACATTCTGGAGATGGGAGCGCCGTTCGAGGGCGACGTATGCGGCAAGGGACTGGCGTCGGAGATGCCGGACTGGGTCAAGAAGCAGATAGATGTTGACGATTATGTCGATTACCTGAAGCCGCCGGTCGGAACGTGGAATGGCAAGACTTATCGCGTCACAATCGACGGCGACTGCCACAACTTCAACTACCGCACCGACGTCTTCTCCGACGCTACCCTTGCCAAGGCCTGGAAAGACGCGGGAAATTCGACCGAATGGGGCGTGCCAAAAACCTGGCAGCAGGTGCAGGCGGTGACGAAATTCCTTAAGGGCAAGAAGATCAAGAACCAGAACGCGTTCGGCTATCTCGACGCGCCAAAGCCCTGGGGCGGGTTCGGCTTCTATTTCCTCGGCAGCCGCGCCTCGGCCTATGCCAAGCATCCCGATGACAAGGCCTGGCTGTTCGACATCGACACGATGAAGCCGCGCATCAACAATCCGGCCTGGGTCCGCGCCATCCAAGACGTGATTGACGCGCTGCCGTTCGAACCTGCCGATCAGCTCAATGCCGATCCGAACACCACCGGCTTCCAGCAGTTTCTGGCCGGCATCGGCTCGATGATCCCCTGGTGGGGCGACATCGGCCAGGTGGCGAAGGCGAGCGACACCTCCGTAATTGGCGACGTCGTCGCCTTCGACATCTTGCCGGGCTCGGACGATGTGTACAACTCCAAGACCGGAAAGTGGGACAAGCTCTCGAGCGGCCCGAACCATGCGCCGAACTGCGCCTATCTCGGCTGGGGCGTCTATGTGATGGCGCGCGTCAATGGCGACGAGAAAAAGCACAAGGCGGCGTGGAGCGCGGCTGCGCATCTCGGCGGCAAGGATCTGTCGCTCTGGATGGTGATGTATCCTTCGGGCTTCCAGGCTCACCGCACCAGCCACTTCCAGTACGACGAATGGGTGGCGGCGGGCTACGACCGCAAATACATCACCTCCTACCTGAACTCGCAGCTCGCCTCCTACAATCATCCAAACCGCGCCGTGGAGCCGCGCATCCCCGGCATCTTCCAGTACTACAGCATCGCGGAAGATGAGCTGACCAAGATCTTCGCCGGCAAGGTTGACGCGCAAACCGGCGCGAACAACATCGCCGCCGCCTGGGAGAAGCTGACAGACCAGATCGGCCGCGAGCGGCAGATCGGGCTCTACAAGGCCTCTCTCGGCGTATAGCGGCGCCTGCGCGAAGCCATCCACCTTCGGCTGGCGCCTCCGGCGCCAGCCGAAGACTTGCCGGGCGACAGAGCCGGCACAGAATGCGGCTCATCTCGATGCAGAATTCCGTACCCGTGAGCGACGACCTGCACTACCGGCCTGTGGCGAAGCGCGCACGCGGCAGCGGGAAGATCGCGGGCCGCGCGCTCGTCCTGCTGGCGTCTCTCGGCTTCATGCTTGTCCTCCTCATTCAGATCTTGCACACGACCGGCGCGATGACTGCCGGATTTTCCGATTGGCGGCCTATTCTTATCGCCTATCTCGTCTGGGCCATTGCGTTTGGCGTCGGACAAGTTCTGACCCGCGGCGAACATGGGCAGCGCGCGCTGTTCCTGCTGCCGGCGGTGTTCTTCACCGTCGCCGTCGTGATCTTTCCGACGATCTTCGGGATCTATATCGCCTCTCTCGACTGGAATCTGAGCTCGATCGAAGGTCCGCGTTTCAGCGGCTTCGACAATGTCAGGGGCATGCTGAATGACACCTATTACTGGAATGCGCTCGGCAACATGGTCTTTTACACCGCCGCAGTGCTCGGCGAATACGCGATTGCGTTCGGACTAGCGCTCTTGCTCAGCGCCGAGATCCGCGCGCGAAAATTCTTCCGCGTGGTCTTCCTGCTGCCGATGATGCTCAGCCCCGTCGCCGTGAGCTGGATGATCGGCAAGTCGCTGATGGAATATCGCTTCGGACCAGCGGCCACGCTGGCGCGCTATCTCGGCTGGGACAACCCGGCATTCTTCGCCTCGCCGTGGATGGCGCGCTTCAGCATCCAGGCGATGGACGCGTGGGTGTCGATCCCTTTCATCATGATCATCCTTCTCGCAGGCCTGCAGGCGATGCCGAAGGAGGTGCAGGAGGCAGCCAAGGTTGACGGCGCGAATGGCTGGCAGTCGTTCTGGCACGTCACGTTTCCGATCATGCTGCCGGTTAGCATCACCGTCCTGATTATCCGCATTATCTTCAAGCTGAAGCTCGCCGACCTCGTGATCAACGTCACCGCTGGCGGGCCGGGAGGCGCAACCGACACGGTGTCGAGCTTCATCTACCGCGTCTACCGCGACCGCTCGAACGTCGGATACGGTACGGCGCTCGCTATGGTCTACCTGCTTATGATCATTGTGCTCCTGACCGTCCTGTTGCGCCTGTCCAAACGCTGGACGCAGAAGGTCGTCTAGGGCTTCCAACCGGAGTTTCTCGATTGACTAGATCGACCTTGGCATTGAGCTCCATTCGGAGGCGTTCGGCGGCCCCCCGCGCAAAGAGGACGCTAAGCCGGGTACTGATCTACGCAGCACTCCTGTTCTGGACGATTATCTGCCTATTCCCGATCTACTGGACCGTCACGACGTCGTTCAAATCGGCGGTCGATGTGACGCAAGCCCACTTGGTTCCCTGGGTCGATTTTCAACCGGACTGGAAGGGATGGCGCTCGCTCGGCCTGTCGCCAGATACGCTGTTCGGAACCTCGACGGCACGCTCCGAATTCATGAATCGCTTCGTAAACAGCATCATCACCTCCGTCGGCGCATCCTTGCTGGCACTGATCCTCGGATCTCTGGCGGCCTACGGCCTGAGCCGCTTCCGCTACAAGTTCGCCTGGATGCGCAACGATGACATCCTGTTCTTCTTCATGTCCCAGCTGATCGTGCCGCCGGTCGTGCTCGCGCTGCCGTTCCTCGTCCTCTACAAGGCATTGGCCCTGCTCGACACACGACTTGGCCTTGTCTTGCTTTACACGCTGACCGTGCTTCCGATTGTCATCTGGATCATGCGCGATCAGTTCAACGCGATTCCGATCGAGCTCGACGAAGCCGCCTTCGTTGACGGCCTCTCGACCTGGGGCGCCTTCCTGCGCATCATTCTGCCGCTCGCTGTCCCCGGAATGATGGCCGCATTCATTCTCTCCTTGGTGCTGTGCTGGAACGAATATTTCCTCGCGGCGCTGTTGACGAGCACCGACGCGAAGACGCTCCCCGTTATGGTGGCGAGCCAGACTGGTTCGCAAGGCATCAATTGGTGGTCGATGGCGGCGCTGTCGACGGCGGCGATCGCACCACTCGTCTTAGTCGGCATTTTCCTTGAGCGCTACATTGTCAGCGGCTTGACTACAGGAGCCGGAAAGTAGCCGTAGATCGAGCCCGCGCCCAAGCGCGCTGTCGAGGTCGCGAAGGCACTTGAGGGCGTGAAGGCGGACGCCGTGATCGATGGCGAGCTGGTCGCGATCGGAAAGGACGGCGTATCCCATTTCCAGTTGCTTCAGGACGCTCTGCGCCACGAGGCTAAGCTTTTGTACTGCGCCTTCGACCTAGGGTTCAGACTCAATTGATCCAATAGGCGACGATGGCGGCGAGGTGTACGGCAGCCAAGAAGTTCCTGGCAAGTTTGTCGTAGCGAGTTGCGACACGCCTGAAATCCTTGAGCCGGCAGAAACAGCGCTCGATAACATTGCGCCCTTTGTAGGCGCGTTTGCTGAAAGTGTGGAGGGTCACCCTGTTGGATTTGTTTGGAATGACGGGCTTTGCGCCGCGATTGGCGATTTCGGCGCGAAAGCCGTCGCCATCGTAGCCTTTGTCCCCAATGAGGGCAGACATGGGCGGCGCGAGTTTCAAAAGGGCCGGCCCTGCGGCAATATCTGCGTCTTGTCCCGGAGTGAGATGAAATGCGCAAGGTCTGCAATCAAGGTCGCTCAGCGCGTGGATTTTCGTGGTCCGCCCACCGCGCGAGCGTCCGATCGCCTGTTCATGCTCCCCCCTTTTCCACCGCTCGCCGAATGCGCCTTGATCGAGGTGGAGTCGATGGACAAGGTCACGCCATCCTTGCCGCAGCGGGCGAGCGCTTCAAAGATCGCCTGCCAATGTCCGCGCTTAGCCCAGCGATTGAAACGATTGTAGATCGTCGTGTAAGGACCATAGTCGGGCGGGCAATCGCGCCAGCGTGCGCCGCACTGAAGCATGTGAATGATACCGCTGATGATGCGTCGATCGTCATCGCGCGCCGGGCCGGTCTGGTTCGTTGGCAGATGCGGCTCGATCTGAGCCCACTGCTTGTCGTTCAGCCAGAACAGCCCTTTGCGCACCGAAGTCCCCCATCCCGAATCAACTTGGTGCGAAGGAATCAGAGATCGCTAATTAGGTACAGACCCTAATGTTCGCAGACGGCGAGGACCTGCGTGCGCTGCCGCTCCTCGAGCGTAAGAAGTGGCTCAAGGCCATCCTGCCGCGCGACAAGCTGATCGCATTCAGCAAGCACCGTAAAGCCAACGGTACAAAGTTCTTTGCAGAAGCCGAGCAGAGACATCTCGAAGGCATCATGGACAAGCGAGCGGACAGCCCGTACGCGTCCGGACGCCGGACCGCCGATTGGCTGAAGGTGAAGACCGCGTAGCGGCAGGAGGTCGTGATCGCCGGCTTCACCGCGCCGAGGCGGACCCGGTCCTTCTTCGGCGCTCTCGTCCTAGCGCTACGCGAAGATGACGCCTTGCGGTACATCGGCCACGTCGGCACCGGCTTCAGCCACCAAGTTCTCGAAGAGCTTCACGGCAAGCTCGTGAGCTCAAGACGGCCAAGTCGCCTTTTCCTGCCAAGGTGAAGGATGAGCAGGTCACGACCTGGGTCTTTCGTTGGTCGCGGAAGTGAAGTTTGCGGAGTGGACGAGCAAGCGCGAGCTGCGCCAGCCGGTCTATCTCGGCCTGCGGTCCGACAAAAACCCGAAGGACTTCGTTCGCGAAAAGAGCTGGTCGCGAAAATAAGGCCCCCGAAACGAAGGTGCGCCCTGTTCAGCCGGCGTCGCGATCGGATGCCGAAGGCCACGGCGGCAGCGGCGGCAATCCGAGAGCCTTGCGTACAGGTCCGAACGACCTTCGGTGGGCTGCGCATGCGCCAAGCCTGGCGAGCGCCTCATAGTGAGCCGGCACCGGGTAACCCTTGTGATCCGCGAATCCGTAGCCGGGGTGACGCACGTCGAGCGTCCGCATGAGACTGTCGCGCTCGACTCTCGCGAGAATGGAGGCGGCGGCGATGCTGGCGGACTTCGCGTCGCCTTTGATGATGGCCTGCTGAGGGATGTCGATTTCCTTCAACCGCTTCGCATCGATCAGCAAGTGCTGCGGCGTCAACCCTAGTCCCCGGACCGCACGCTGCATAGCCTGGATACCCGCCCAATAGATATTGATCGCATCGATCTCCTCGACCTCGACGAACGCCACACACCAACTCTCTGCCTTTTCCTTGATCTCCTTCGAGAGTTCTTCGCGAGCCGCGGCGTCGAGTTTTTTCGAATCGTCGATCCCGACGATCCGCATCCCAGGTTTCAGGATCACGGCGCCAACGGAACTGGCCCGGCGAGAGGGCTCATTCCGGCCTCGTCCACACCTGCCACGACATGATGGCCGCTTTCCCAAAGAGAGGTCTCGAAGCGCAGCGTCTTACGGAGGCGCTGCCCTTCGGACCTATTTTCAAAGCGGCGTTTATTGATTGAAGCCAGGATTGCACGCGCTCCCGCGCGGGGGATCGGCCCGCAGGATCTGCTCGATGGTGGCCTCGAGCGGCCTTTTCTCGACGACATAGCGCTGACGCAATACGTCGAGTGGATACTGGGACATGGCGGCCTTCGTGACGACTGACTGTGGGGCGCGTGTCGGTTAACTTTGTGGCGATTGTCTGAAGTTGAGCCATGCCATCTCCATCGACTGCGTCGCGCTTTGCGGAAGGAACCGGCCGCATCTCATCTAAGGGGTTCCTATATCTGCGCTGCCAGCGAGTTACACATCGCATCCGCGACCTCAGAATGGAACTAACCGGTATCTTCATCCCTTGGAAAAAAGCGGAGCCTCAATCCCAGGGTGCTTCCGAGGGATCGGCCCATGCTCCGACAGACCAGCTACGAAGATCAGATTCTGGACCGCACCGCCGAGGTCGCGGCCACCATCGCGGAAGAAGGCCTTCGCTACGTCAGCGACTCGGCCCCCGGCTACACGCGCAAGCGGACCGGGACCTGCTTCAGCTACTACGACAAGGATGGCAAGCGCATCACCGACGCCGCCGTCATCCGGCGCATCAAGTCAATCGGCATCCCGCCGGCGTACGAGTCCGTGTGGATCTGCCCCTCTGCCAACGGCCACATTCAGGCGACCGGGCTCGATGCGCGGGGCCGCAAGCAGTATCGCTACCATCGGAAGTGGCGGGAACTCCGCGACCAGAACAAGTATGAGCACATCATCCAGTTCGCGGCCGCCCTACCCACCTTGCGGGAGCGGGTCGCCGCCGACATGAAGCTGGAGGGACTGCCCCGCCTGAAAGTGCTGGCCACGATCGTTAGTCTTCTGGAGAAGACGTTGATCCGGGTTGGCAACGCGGAGTATGCCCAAAGGAACAATTCCTACGGGCTCACCACTATGCGCCGCAAGCATGTCGCGGTCGGTCGCGGCGTCCTTCGGTTCGAATTCACGGGCAAGTCAGGCAAGCAGTGGAAGCTTCGCGTCGAAGACAGGCGGATAGCCGCCATCGTGAAGCGCTGCGCGGAAATCCCGGGGCATGAGCTCTTCAAGTATCTTGACGACGATGGACAGCCGCGCACGGTCGATTCCGGCGACGTCAACGCCTACATCAAGGACATCACGGGCGAGGACTTCAGCGCCAAGGATTTTCGCACTTGGGCAGGGACAGTTCTGGCGGCGTTAGCCCTGGCCGAATTCAAGAAGTACGATAGCCAGGCCGAGGCGAAGCGCAACGTCGTCGCCGCGATCGAGAGTGTCTCGAAGCAGCTCGGCAACACGCCGGCCATCTGCCGCAAGTGCTACGTGCACCCGGAAGTTCTGAATGCCTACATGTCCGGCGACCTGGTGAGGATGATCGAAGCCAAGATCGCGCAAAAATTCAAGCGCCAGTATGCCAAGCTCACCTCCGACGAGATCATGGTGCTGGCATTTCTGAGCAAGCGTCTCGATTCTCTGACGGCCCCTGCCTAGTCCCGCGATCAGTTCTTAGGCTGCGCTCGTATCCTCGCATTGAGAACTAGGCGGCCATTGTTTACTGGGGGCGCGAGAGGCCAAATTTGATTTGGACGCCATCATCGCCGAAAACCTCAAGTGCTACGACGAGGAGAGCCATCGAACAGGGGGACATGGCCGCGTTCGGCCTCGTTCTTGGGCTGTTCGATCATGCGGTTGCTGAAATACGGGCGGCGTTGCAGGGCGGCACCGTCGAGGCAAAGGCCAGGGACCAACCATCGCCTCTCGCAGATAGTCGCCCCGGGCGGGCCACACTTCATCGCTTCTGCAATACGGTCGAGATCGCCGAGCCATCGTTCAAGATCGAAAAAACCTCTCGGGGAGACAGATGCGCGGCGGCTTCCTCGAACACCTCGCTCGCATCCACCTTGGCACGTCCGACCGCCAGGTTGGCGTCGACCGTATCGGGCCTGACAGCGCGAGCTGGCGCCAACTGAGCGACGTGAAAGGCCAGCAGTTCGGCGGATTCGCGAAGCTCCACCAGAGCGGGTTTGATGCCGACATCCGCAGCCGCGCTCAATTCGTTCGCCGGCGCAGCACCGGAGGTGGCTCTCGGTCTTCAGGGGTGGCAAACAGTTCGCCGGAAGCGGGCTTGGCTGTCAGCGCCCCGATGGGCACGGCGAACAGCAACCCAACGATGACCGGCGACATCCAGAGCAGAAGCGGCAGCGAAACGGCGTAGGCGCTTGCGGCCATCGCAACGCCGCACAAGGTCGGGACGCCGTATTTTCGATAGAGCTCCCGGCGCTCCACCGTGCCGTCATCCCGCCTCTGCGTCTGCCAGCCGGCATCTCGGCCGGCCAGAATCTCGACGACCGCGATGGACTGAAAGATCATCATCACGGGCGCCATCAACGCGGAGACGACGATCTCCGCGAAGACACCGGCCAAGCTTCGCAACCCGCCGCCGAATTGGCGTCTCGCCGAGCGCCGCGTCCAGACGAGGACCAGACTGAGCAGCTTCGGCAACAACAGGGGGCCCATTGTGGCGACGAAGACCCAAATCGCGAGCACGGGATCCTGGGCCGGCCAAGTCGGAAAGAGTGAGAAGCCCTTGGGAAAGTATTCCGGACGCACGAACCGGGCCTGTAGCGAGATCAGCATCCCCAGCAGCAGGAAGAGTAGCCAGAGCGGCGCCGTCAGATAGGCGCCTATGCCTACCATGAAATGCAGGCGCGACAGCCAATGGAGGCCGCGTGCGGGCACGACAGCGAGATGCTGAAGATTCCCCTGACACCAACGTCGGTCACGCGCGGCAAAATCGAGCAGCGAAGGCGGCACCTCCTCATAGCTTCCACCGAGCATCGGCAGCATGTAGATGCCCCACCCGGCCCGCCGCATCAGCGCGGCCTCGACGAAATCGTGGCTGAGGATGTGCCCGCCGAACGGCTTGCGCCCGCGCAGCTGCGGCAGCGCCGCCGCTTCGGCGAACGCCTTCACCCGGATGATCGCGTTGTGTCCCCAGTAATTGCCCTCCGAGCCGTGCCACCAGGCGACGCCGGCGGCGATCATCGGCCCGTACAGTCGGCCCGCGAACTGCTGGACGCGGCTGAACAGGCTTCGCGCGTTGACGGCCATGGGGAGCGTCTGGACGAGTCCGGCGGTTGGGTTCGTCTCGATCGCATGGACCAATCGGACGATGGTCTGTCCGCTCATGAGACTGTCGGCATCGAGCACGATCATGAAGTCGTAGACGGCGCCGAACCGGGTGATCCACTCGGAGATGTTGCCGGCTTTGCGCGCCGTGTTGTCGGCGCGGTGACGATAATACAGGCGCGGCGTACCGATAGCCTGTCGCAAGGCGAGGAGCGCCTTTTCTTCGGCGACCCAGATGTCGGGATCGGTGCTGTCGCTCAGAACGTACCAGTCGAAGAACTCGCCGTGAGAGGTCGCCTCCAAGGATTCGATGATCGCACGAAGCCGTGCCGTCAATCGGTGCGGGTCTTCGTTGTAAGTGGGAAGCAGCATGGCGGTGCGGCCTGCGATCGAAGGTAACTCCGCATCCACCGCGGAGGCGTCCGGACGATGGGCCAGCAGTACGAAAAAGCCGGCGAATGCGGACGTGAACGACAAAGCCACCCAGGAGAGCAGAACGAGGAACAGCGCCAGCACCATGGCTTCGAGCACGGTGACGCCGCCGACCTCCAGCACGCGATACATCTCGTAGCCGCCGGCGCCCGTGAGCGTCGCCGTCGAGAGCAGGATCAGGCCGCGTCGCCAGGCCATCGCGGGCGCAACCGGCGCAGGAACGCGGTCACGGACCCGGTTTTTTCCGAGGTCGCCGGGAGCCATTGGGAGCGGCGACTCGCGCGGCAACAGGCGCTGCGTCGCGATATCGCCGGCGACCGGCCTGGGCGCCGTGTTCAGGGAGCCCATCGGTAGACCCAGACTTCCGACAAAGGCTTGTCGCCCTCGGTCAGAAACGCGCGCAGCTCGATTGGCTCGCCTTTCACCTGGCACTGGAAGCTCAGCCGCCACCCCCCGGTGTAGGGATTGGGCTGCGTGACGATATTCTTCACCTCGGACTTTTCCGCCGTCACGACGCCTTTGACACCGGCGGGATCAATGCCCTTCAAGTTGTCGCCGACCAGATCGAGGACGAAGAGGCGGGCGTCCTCGCCCCGCGCCCCTAACCCGCTTCGCGTGAAGCGGGCCAGCGCATGCGGCTTCGGGCTATCAGGTCCCCAGTACAGCCGATAGATGTAGATGTGTTCACCCTTGGCCTGCAGCGGATTCTTCGGCCGCCAGAATGCAGCGATGTTGTCGTGAACCTCCTCCTTCGTCGGGATCTCGAACAGCGTGACGCCGCCCTCGCCCCAATCGCCGATCGGCTCCATCCAGAGACTGGGGCGTTTTTCGAAGCTGGATTCGATGTCCTGGTAGGCGAAGAAGTTTCGCTCCCGTTGCATCAGCCCGAAGCCGCGCGGATTGAGATCCTGAAAAGTGCTAATCTGGAGATCACGGGGATTGCTGAGCGGCCGCCAGAGGCTTTCGCCCTTCCCGTTGAAGATCGCAAGGCCGTCGGAATCGTGGACTGAGGGGCGGAAATCGTCGATGTCGTTGCGATCGTTCGGACCGTAGAAGAACATGCTTGTCATGTGCGCGAGACCGGCCCGCTGCATTTCGACGCGCGGATAGACCGACATTTCGACGTCGAACACCGTGGTTTCGCCCGGCCGGACGGTGAAGCGGTAGCTCGCCGCGCAGCTTTTGCTGTCGAGCAGAGCATGGATGACCATCGAGGTCGCACCCGGAGCCGGCCGCTCGAGCCAGAACGCCTTGAACAGCGGGAATTCCTCGCCCTTGGCTTCGCCCGTATCGATCGAAAGTCCGCGGGCGGAGAGCCCGTACCTCTGCCCCTTGGCCACGGCTCGGAAATAGCTCGCCCCGAGGAAGACGCATACCTCGTCGAAATAGTCGGGACGGTTCATCGGCGCATGGATGCGGAAGCCCGCGAACCCGAGATCGGTCTCCTCGAACGCAGGGACCTTCTCGCCGAAAGAAAAGTCCGCCTTGCGGTACTTGAGCTCGGTAGCCTTGCCGTCCGCCACCTCGAAGATGTTCACCCTGTTCTTGTAGAAGAAGCCGCGATGGAAGAACTGCGCTTCAAACGGGAGATTCTTGCCGCGCCAGAGCGCGCGTTCAGGCAAAAAGCGGATTGAACGGTACTGATCGTAGTCGAGGTCCTTCAACCCGGCCGGCAGCTTCTCGTCGGGCGACTCGAATGGCTTGCTTGCGATCGCACGGGCCAGATCCCTCACCGTGGACGGGCCGAAGGTGTCGTCCGACGCAGCGGCGAAACCGCTGCGCGAAGCGAGCAGCAACGCCGGCAGCACCGCCGACCCTTGAACAAGCTGGCGTCGGTTCACGTGTACTCCTCGCTACTGCTGCCGCGGCCAAGCAACGACCACCACGCCCGTGAGTTCCACGGCGAGGCCGTCATCGGCGTCGTTCTATCGTTCGTTTTCTCCGGTGAGGGAGTGGCCGTCGGCGAGGCGACCGAATTCCTCAGGGGCCAGCGAGACGCACGCCTCCGATGACGCCCACGCGGCCGCAAGCGCGGCTTTCGCCCCTAAGGATCTCGTGGACCTCACGATTACCATTGCGGCCATGAACGCGTTTAATTCGGCTCGCGGTCAGGGCCAATGCCTGATTCGCTTCTTCGCATGGTCGAGGAACGCCCCCGGAGCGGGCATCGGTCTCACGGGTGGCCCGCCGCCGGGCGTGGGAAGAAGCTGTCGGCCAGACCCGGGACGTTCTTGGGCAGGGGTCGACGATTCCTGCCCGGAGCAGGGTGTATGGACCACGAGACCCCAGCCGAAAGTATGAATGTTCGCACCCGGATCTGCGGAACTGGAGGGCAAACGTTCCGGTTGGATTCCCAGCATGGCTCGAATCGAAGACTACGCCCTGATCGGCGACAGCGAGACTGCGGCTCTGGTCGGGCGCGACGGGGCGATCGATTGGCTCTGCGTTCCCCGCTTCGATTCCGACAGCTGCTTCGCGAAGCTGCTTGGCGATGAACACAACGGATACTGGAAGGTTTGTCCCGGGGCCCGCTGGAGCAGCGAGCGAAGTTACCGCCCGGGTACCTTGATCCTCGATACGATCTTTACGACCGACCAGGGCCGCGTCCGCCTCATCGATCTGATGCCCCCGAAGACGGATCTGTCGAAGATCGTCAGAATCCTCGAAGGGTTGGAAGGCGAGGTCGAGATGCGCAGCGAACTTGTGGCGCGCTTCGACTACGGGACCAGCGTACCTTGGGTCAGTCGCCTCGAGGACGGCTTGGTCAGCCTGGTCGCGGGCGCGTCCATGCTGATGCTCAGGACCGGGGTGCCGATGCGCGGTGAAGCCATGAAGACCGCGGGCTCGTTCTTGGTCGCGCGCGGCCAGACCGCAGCTTTCGTCCTTTCCCATCAGATATCCTATCAAGATCCCGCCACTCCCGAGGATCCCGCGGCCCTTCTGAAACAGACCGAGGAGTTCTGGCGCGATTGGTCCAGCCGCTGCGAGTCGGCAGGGCCATATTCGGAGGCGGTCCAGCGATCCCTGATAACTCTCAAAGCGCTGACGTTCGGGCCCAGTGGCGGCATCGTCGCCGCCGCGACGACCTCGCTCCCGGAGCAAATCGGAGGCCCCAGAAACTGGGACTATCGCTTCTGCTGGGTGCGTGACGCCACCTTGACGCTTTTGGCGCTGACGGGCGCGGGCTTCTTCGACGAGGCGCGCGCCTGGCGGGATTGGCTCGTCCGGGCGGTCGCGGGCAGTCCGCAGCAGCTCCAGATCATGTACGCGGTGACGGGCGAGCGCAGGCTGACCGAGTGGGAAGTCCCGTGGCTCTCCGGATATGAGAACTCGAAGCCCGTCCGGATCGGAAACGCGGCGCACACCCAGCTTCAACTCGACGTCTACGGCGAGTTGATGGATGCGCTCTATCAGGCCCGCCGCGGCGGACTCCGCGAGAACAAGCGCGCTTGGGCGGTCCAGTGCGCGCTGCTCGACCATCTCAAGAGCATCTGGAGCCAGCCGGACGAGGGAATCTGGGAGGTCCGGGGCGGCGCGAAGCACTTCACATACTCCAAGATCATGGCGTGGGTCGCCTACGATCGGGCCATCAAGTCGGCTGCCGAATTCGGCATGAAGGGCCCGGTCGAGGAGTGGGAAGCGCAGCGTGCCGCGATCAACGACGAGGTGTGCCGGCGGGGTTACGACAAAGAGCGGAAAGCCTTCGTCCAGGTCTACGGCGAGCCGCAACTCGACGCGAGCCTGCTGCTGATCGCCGCCGTAGGCTTCCTGCCTCCCGAGGACCCGCGCGTGATCTCGACGATCCAAGCGATCGAGCGCGAATTGCTCCAGGATGGTTTCGTCCGCCGCTACGACACGGGGACGACAAAGGATGGTCTACCCCCGGGGGAAGGCATGTTCCTGGCCTGCAGCTTCTGGCTGGCCGACGCTTACCATCTGATCGGTCGCGACGCCGAGGCCAAGGAATTGTTCGAGAGGCTTCTCGCGCTTCGCAATGACGTCGGTCTGCTATCGGAAGAATACGACATTTCGCGCCGGCGCCCGGTCGGAAACTTTCCGCAGGCCTTTTCTCACATCGCCCTCGTCAATACCGCCCACAACCTCACCCACCGCGAAAAACCCTCGGAGCACCGCGGCAGCAAGAAGGCCCTTGCCAGCAAGGGAGAGGACGCCGCGGGCTCCAACTAGGAGGTCCACCATGGCAGTGAATTCAACCGATCCGGCCGCTCCGGCGAGTCCAGGCGAGCGCTCGCGACCGACCGTCGGCTTTCCGGTGGTACTGGAGGGGCAGCCTGCGCTGGTGACCGGCGCCAACTCAGGCATCGGCCGCGCGGTTGCTCTAGGACTCGCTGCATCAGGCGCCGACGTCGTCGTCAACTACATCGTGGATCCCGCATCGGCCGAAGAGGTGGTTGACGAAATCGAAGCTTGGGGTCGAAAAGCGATCGCGATCAAGGCGGATGTCAGCAATGAGAACGATGTCCGGTCGATGTTCGCGCGCGCCATCGATCATTTCGGCACGCTGCACATCGTGGTGAACAACGCAGGGCTGCAGCGCGACGCTCCCTTCCACGAGATGACAATAGATCAGTGGAATAAGGTGATCGGCGTCAATCTCACCGGCCAGTTCCTCTGTGCCCGCGAGGCCGTGCGCGAATTCAAGAGACGCGGCATCGTCGACGATATTTCTGCAGCCGCCGGCAAGCTCGTCTGCATGAGTTCGGTGCATCAGGAGATACCGTGGGCGGGACACGCGAATTACGCGGCGTCGAAAGGCGGGGTCATGCAGATGATGCGAAGCATCGCGCAGGAAGTCGCCCCGCTAGGCATCCGCGTCAACGGCATCGCACCCGGCGCCATCCGGACACCCATCAATCAGGCCGCCTGGGAGACTAGGGAAGCGTACGAACGCCTGATGACGCTGGTGCCTTATAAACGCATCGGAGAGCCGGACGACATCGCGCAGGCGGTCGCCTGGCTCGTCTCCGACGCGGCTGACTATGTCACCGGCGCCACGCTGTTCATCGACGGCGGCATGACCCTATTCCCCGGCTTCGCAAGCGGAGGATAGGTTAAGCCGCAGGGGCATAACGCAACGAGAACCGTTGGACGCACCGCTTACGCCGGCAATTGGAGGATCGAAACTTTGGCAAACGGCGCACGCGCAATGGCTGCAGGTAAGATCGCGCGCAAGATGGCACGAGTTCTGAAATCTGTCCTGAAGCGCCGCTCGGCGACGAAGAAGACGCGGGAGAAGGGCGCAAGCCAGGTCTCGCAGCCGCTCGGCCGCGAATAGCTGGAGCTCGGATGCCCATCTGGTTGACCGCCGGTCTTTGGGGGCTGCTTGGTGCCTCATCGCTGCTCATGGGAGCAGCCGTCGCATTCGTCCTCAGAATGCCTCGTTACGTTACGCAGCGATCATGTCGTTCGGTTGCGGCGTGCTCATCTCGGCCGTGGCTTACGACCTCCTGGAGGACGGATATCAGGAAGTCGGCATATGGCCCATCGTCGCCGGAGCAATCGCTGGCTCCGCAGCCTATGCTCTTGCCGATTGGGCAGTCTCTCGAGCAGGCGCGCAATCCCGGAAGCGGTCCGGGGACCAGCAGGCGAACGCCGGACAAGGCGGAGGGTTGGCGATCGCGGTCGGCTCTCTTCTCGACGGAATTCCGGAAAGCGTCGTTCTGGGACTCGGGCTGTTGAGCGGGAAAGGCATCAGCATCGCGATGCTGGCAGCTATCTTCCTGTCCAATTTCCCAGAAGCGTTGTCGAGTGCGCTAGGCATGCGAGCCGCCGGTCGATCCCTGCTTTATATCTTCGGGCTCTGGGGAACGATCGCCGCCCTCTCCGGGCTGGCCGCCTTGGCGGGAGCAGCGTTCCTGGGAGGTGCTTCTCCTCAGGTGGTGGCTGCCGTAAGCGCCGTCGCTGCGGGCGCTCTCCTCACGATGGTGGTGAACACCATGGTGCCCGAAGCGGTCGAAGGCGAACAGAAGCTGGCCGGCTTAGTCGTCGTCGCCCTCCTCGTCGCCTTTGCGCTCTCTAACATAGGAGAGACCTAGAGGACGGGGCCGTGCGCTGCAGAAGCAAGGCCGTTGCCGGAGGGGCCGCTGCGATCGTCCATCGCGATGTGAAGGCGGTAGCCTCGCAATTCGCCCTCTCCAGGACGACAATCGCCGATGGATTGGCGTCCTGAAGCGACTCGAAATGACGCCCCGAATCGCCGAACAGGTGGTACACAGGGGTGGTCACAGAGTCCGACCCGGCTTTTCGCGAATCCTTGTTTTCCGCGGGTTTCCGCGCAATCGCGGCCGCCTCCGCAAGCCGCCGCACCTCAGCCTCTCGGTCCATCGACATTCAACGACCGAGCCGGCGCTCGACCTTCTTGCGGCTGTTTCCGACCTTCTTGACCGTCTTCTTCACCGCCTAGGCCGAGCGACCGGTCTTCCGGGCTTCGTACCGCACCTCGTGCTTCTGTCCGCCGGCCACCCGTGCGCGATCCTGTTTGCGCCCCCTGCTCGTCTGCTTTTTCGTCGTCTGGGCCATCGAAAGATCCTCCTCGATTCGCAACGCGGTGCGAGTCTTCTTCCGCCGCGGCTTGGCCGCGGGCTTCTTTACCGCTTCCTTCGCCGGCGCGGCCTTTCGGGGCTTCTTAGCCGATATCTTCGGTTCGAAGCGCGCCGCCGACGCTCCGGCGCAGCGCCTCCCTCAGACCGACGACGTTCTCGCCCCGCGGGCGCTTCCTTCGGCGTGATGGGCTTACCGGCGGCTTTGCGGGCGGCCTTCTCACTGATCTTGGGAGCCTGCCGCTTCGGCGGTTTCGACCGGCGAGCGCTACCTTCATCGAGGGCGCCGCGATCGCGATCGTAGAAGCCCAGCGAGGTCTGAAATGTCTTGAGCTTCCTGGCCATTAAGCGTGCCGGCTCAGGGCTCTCCTACCGCCTGCGCGCGACCCAGATGCCGAGCAGGAATGCAACGAACAGCGACTGCAACGGTGCCTTCACCGCCACTTGTCGCGGCCGTTCGGCCCGGCGCAACGAGATGTCCTGCGAAGGCTGCCGGAGCGGTCGCCAGCGCGCTCCGGAAATCCTATCGTTGCCATCCTGCTCGTCGACAGCCCGGAGGCTTCCGTCATCGCCGAGGCTTCCTTCATGTTCATGCGGTCACTCCTCCGAAGATATCAGCCCAGCTCCGACATCCGGTTCCCCAGCAGGCGCCTGAGCTTGCGGCCGGAAGGTCAGTCCAGCGCCAGTTCAAAGTCGGCTATGGGGCGGTAGTTCCCATCCCGGTCTCTTGCGGCTCCGCCGACGGTAGAGACGAGGCCGCGGAACTGGACCGATATTGACCGTAATGACCGGATGCCGCCCGGACAATTGAATGCGCTGCCGAACCTGCATCTCGGTCCAGGCGAGGTGCTTAAACGTACGAGTAGGCGGCGGCGATCGGCATCGGCCAAGGGGCCGACTGTTTTGCAATGTGTCGAGCTGCACTTAGGAACGATTGGTCACGCGTACGCTTGGGTGCCCCAGTGGGGAAACTTGGGTAAATGGCCGAAGAGAAGCAGGCGCAGCTACCGCCACAACAGATGCAGGATCGCGGGCCGCGTTGCGCGACCTGTGCGGCCTTCCCCCGCTTGGCCCTATCGATACTCGATACCAGAACCAGCAAGACCTTCCGCCTCTACCGCTGCAACAAATGCGGCGAACGGGTCGGGGACGATTAGGTAGCAACCATTCGGGGAAAGGTTTGTTGTCACTCTATCACCGGCCGAGGCTCTGCTCATCGAACAAGAATTCGGTCTTACCCCTGACTTGTTCGTAGGCGCTGCCCGACAAGCAGACTCCGCCCGGGTCGCACTCGGCTTCCACGCGGGCGGCGACATTGACGCCGTCACCAAAGATGTCGTCGCCATCGATAATGATGTCGCCCACGTTGATGCCGATGCGAAAGATTAGCTTCGGGGCGCAACTACCGTTCCGCTCGGCCATTCTGGCTTGAACGGCCATAGCGCAGGTGACAGCATCGACTGCGCTGGCGAATTCCACCAGCATGCCGTCGCCCGTGGTTTTGACGATGCGGCCCTGGTGGTTGGCGATGGCGGGATCGACCACCTCGCGTCGGTGCATCTTCAGCGCACTCAAGGTACCGATCTCGTCGGCCCCCATAAGCCGAGAGTAGCCGGCAACATCGGCCGCCAGGACTGCGGCCAACCTTCTCTCAACACGCTCTCCCGCCACAGGGCACCTTTGGGCGACATCGGCCAAACTCATGAAACCATAGAGTCAGATTATGCGCCAGCGCCATGGGAGCGGCGGCAAATAGATAGACGGTGAGGCGCGCCGGCACTGGCCGAAGTGCGCCACACATTTCGGTCGGGCAGAGCGGGGGAAACCTCTGCCATTCGCGTCGAACCACCTCAGGCTGAGGCCAATGCTTCGTCGACAACCCACTACGACGGCAGGCGCGGCACGGTTGGACGCCGCCTGAAGTGCCACTCGACCCGAGTCCGTGCGCCACAGCGCCGGCGACCGCATCGTCTTCCATTCGGTGACCTGCTCCTGCAGCTTGCGCGCGAGGTCGCGCTCCAAAGCCTCCAAAGTCTGTCGCGGCATCTCGATCGTCCGCATCGTCCTCCTCCTAGGCCGCAGCACGTTCGACCGGCCGCAGGCGCATCGGCTTGCCGCCCGGCGGATTCCGTGGGCCGTCGTCCAACGCGCGGAGCGCATCGAGGATCTCGTCGATGGTCACCGGCGCCTTCAGTCCTTCGGGCGCCCGCAGCGCCGGGCAGGACGCGATGGCGGAGGCGTCGGACGCCCATGGCGCCATGATGGCGCGCTTTTCGGACAGGCTGAGACCAGGATCCGACACCACGTCGCGCGGGTGCTCGAAGACTGTGCCGGGGTGAAGGATGGCGTTGAGATCGATGACGTTATCGACGGGTGCGGTCGTCGGCCGCATGGCTTCCTCCGTTTCTAAGACGCGCGAGGGGAAGGCCGCGCGGGGTCTTCCCGCGCGGCTCGATCAAACCTGGCTACCCACGGTCAGGCGGCCTTGGATTCGATCTGGGTCACGTTGCCAGGGCCGCCGTTGATCTCGATACGGCGCGGCTTCATCGCCTCGGGGATCTCCCGCTGCAGGTCGATGAGCAGCAGCCCGTTCTCGAAGTGGGCACCCTTGACTTCGACGTAGTCGGCCAACGTGAACTGACGCTTGAAGTTGCGGTTCGAGATGCCGCGGTGCAGGAAGGTCTTGTCTTCCTTCTCGGTCTTCCGGCCTTCAAGCGTCAGCACGTTGTGCTCGGCCGTCAGCGCCACTTCGTCCGGCGAGAAGCCGGCGAGCGCGACCGAGATCCGGAAGCGGTTCTCGTCGATCCGTTCGATGTTGTAGGGCGGATAGGTCTCTTCGGCGGTCCGCTGGACCTCGTCGAGAGCGTCGAAAAGGCGGTCGAATCCGATGCTCGACCTCCAGAGGGGGGTCCAATCATACCTCATATCCAAATCCTCCTTGGAGCAAGATGGGTACGAGCAGGCTCCGGACAACGTCCGGGCGCCCGTCTCAGCCGCGCGACCCCGAAGGCATCCCGCGACGACGAAAAAATTCGCAATCCGGCAAAAAGTTTCAAGGGGGGGCGTGGCGTGATTTTTTGTCGCCGAGATCGGGATGGTTAATCCTTCGCTGCCAGCCCAGAACTAGCCGGCGGCCGCGAACAGATCCCACTTACCGGGCAGCCCCTTGAGCTCATACGAACCGCGTTGGCTGAACCGCAGTCCCGCACCCGCGACGAGATCGGTCACGACGCGCGAGACCAGAACCTCGTCGGGCCCGGATTGCGACATGACGCGGGCGGCGGCGTGGACCGCGATGCCGCCGATGTCGCTCCCCCGCATTTCGATCTCTCCGGTATGCAATCCGGCGCGTACCGGTAGTCCAATCTGGTGCGCAGCATTGCTGAAGGACAACGCGCAGCGGATCGCGCGACCTGGCCCGTCGAAGGTGGCAAGCACGCCGTCTCCGGTAGTCTTCACCAGATTGCCGCGGTGCCGCTCGATGAGCTGACGCGCAAGGGCGTCGTGCTGGTCCAGTCGGCTCCGCCACCGCTGGTCGCCGATCTCGGCGGCCTGCCGCGTCGAGTCGACGATGTCCGTGAACATGACCGTGGCGAGGATTCGCTCCAGATCGGCGTCACCCGCTTCGCGATGGCCCGTCACGAACTCCTCGATGTCGCCGACCACCCTCTCTGTGTCGCCCGTCCAGAAGGCGTGGTCGCCGGTCGGGTATTCGATGTATTTCGCGCCCGGGATTTCCGCCGCCATCCGACGGCCCAGGGCGACCGGCACCTGCGCGTCGGTCGCCCGATGCAGCACCAGCGTGGGCGCCCGGACAAACGGAAGAATGCCGTTGACGTCTATCCGGCGGTTCGAAATGATGTAGGACTTGATGGCGCCCGGACTGCTCGCCAGCTTCTCGAACTTCGCGATGCGCGCAACAGCCTCCGGATTGGAGGCGTCGCTTGCGAAGACGTTGCCCAGAAAGGCTCCGTTACCCCAGCGTTTCACCAGGTTCGCCAGCCTCTCTTCGGCGGCGGCCGGCGAAAAGTTCGGCGGAAACAGGTCGGCTATGCGCGCGAGGCCGCCGAAAAGAACCAGGTGAGAGACACGGTCCGGATAGGTGGTCGCGAACAGCACGCTCATGGACGCGCCCTCGGAGAATCCGACCAACACGGCATGCCGAGATCCGACCGCATCCATAACGGCTCTGATGTCGTCGATGCGCTCGTCGAGAGAGGGAACATCGGCAAGCCTGTCGGACAATCCCTGCCCTCTCTTGTCGAAGGTAACGACCCGAGAGAACCTGGCCATCCGGCGGAGGATCTGCGTGTACCCCGGGAGCTCGTGCTGATAGTCGATATGCGAGATGATGCCGGGCACCAGGATGATGTCGAGCGGGCCGCTGCCCATCACCTGGTATGCGATACTGAAGTCGCCACTCTGCGCATATTGCGTCTCGGGCAATGCAAGTTCGGTCATGGCCAGCCCCGCCGGTAGGTGGTGCAGCCGAGTATTGGCCAGATCAGCCATGAGATCAACCTGCAGGGGCAGCGGCCACCGCGCACGGCGTGCTGGCTGCGCCGCTAACCCTGAGGAAGTACCACGCCCGTCAGCTCGGCCAATTGGACGATGAGCTGGTCCTGGAATTCCGGATCGGCCGCCTCCTTGGCTGGCTGCTCCTGCCGGAGATGATGCCAGTAGCGGCCACTGACCAGTGCGGCGGGCTCATCGCTTACGGCAAGCCAGGACTGGGTTCGTTGTCCAGTCTCCAGATCCACCGGGGCTCCGGGGCCGCCCATCTTCGTGCGCGCCCAACCCGGATCGACCGCGTTGCTCAAGACCTGCGGCCAGCGTCGCGCCAGTGCGAATGCCAGCGCGACGACCTGCAGCTTGCTTTCTGCATAGGCTTTCCCCGGATCCCAGCTCCTTTTCCTCCAGTCGAGATCGCCCAGCGAACCCTCCCCGCCGCGATGCAGGCCGCTGCTGATGTACACCAGCCGAACCGGACGCTGGATCAGCGCCGTCAGCAGGTACGGCGCGAGAATGTTTACCGCGAGGACGCCAGCGTGCCCCTCGGGTGTCGAGCCGCGACTCCGTTCGGTGTAGACGCCCGCGTTGTGGATGACCGAATCCATGCGGCCGATCGCGTTGACCTGATCCGCGATGGCTCTGGTCTCGGTGGCGCTGCGGAGGTCGCCGACGACGATCCCGGCGGCCCGCGACGCGAGCTCGCCGATGGTCGCCGCGCGATCCGCCGATCGGGCGTGCAGCACCACCTGATGGCCGCCGTCGAGAAGCGACTCGGCCGCTGTGCGGCCGAGGCCGTCGGCGCTGCCGGTGATGAAGACGAACGCCATTCGTTTCTCCTCCGGCCGCTCCCAGAACGCAGTCGGCCCAGCCGGTTGGCCGCCGTCAGATGGGCCCCATCCCGACGTTCAGAAGCTGGGAGACGGCGGTGATCAGTTGCGCTGGCGCGAACGGCTTTTCGACGAGGATGCTGTTCGGCACGCCTTGCGATTTCCAAGCCTCGGCGTGGCCGCCAGTCATGTAGACGATCGGAAAGTCGGGATCGATCTCCCTGATCCTTCGCGCCAGCGCCCAGCCGTTCAGGCCAGCGCCGATGCCGATGTCGGTGAGCAGGGCCCGAATCCCGCGCGACCGTCGCCGAAGCGGGACAGCGCCTCTTCGCCGGATCCTGCGATTTCGGCTTCGAATCCACCGTCCGACAGGGCGTCCTCCACAAGGCGCTGGATCGGAAATTCGTCCTCGGCCACCAGGATACGCTCGGCCACCAGGATACGGACGGGATCATTCAATTGGCGACTCCTTTCGCCGGCGGCAGTCCCGGGGGGACTAGCCGTCGCCGGCAAGATTGGGCGCCTCGTCGCCGCCGTCGGCTCGCGGCTCCTCGGCTTGCTCCTTGAAATCGGTGGCCTTCTCGACCAAGCCCAAGGCGACCATCGGATCGGTGGTCGTCTTCGCGAACTTGAGCAGGGTGGCCGCCTGTCGGTTCAGATATTCGCGTCCCGCCACGTCTCGCTTCCAACAGGCACTGTCCGGAAATTCAGGCCCCAGGCAGCAAGTACAACCTTAGCGATTCGTTCCGTGGAAATGTTCAAAAGTGAACTTTTGGCCAGAGCCGCAACCAATCCTGGAATGTTGGCAAGATCGAGGAAGACAGCATGCGGAGCCCGGTCTCGATCGATGCCAACCAGAGCCGCGCCATCGTGACGGAGATCGGTGAACGGCTGCGCCCGCTGATGCGCGTCCAGAGAGAACTTCCATCAGTGTCTGCTGGAGAGGCTTCGGGCATCCGAGACGAGAGCGTCTCGCTAAGCCGATGACCGGCCTTGCAGGCACGAGCCCACAAAAGCGAAACGCGATCTAGCCGCTCTTGGCCGCGCGATAGAAAGCTTCGACCTTTCCCAGGTCTTTCGAGTGGGTGTCCTCGCAGTCGGTCTTCGTTTTCGAATCGATGCCGGCGGGACGGACCAACCGGATGGCTTCCTTGACGTTGTCAGGCCCTGGTCCGCCAGCGAGTATCACCGGGGACCGAACAGTCTCGACGATCGGTCGACTGATGCTCCAGTCATGCGTCACGCCCTGCGCCCCGATTTGAGGATCGCCAGCGCGATAACTGTCGAGCAGGATCCATTCGACGATTCCATCGTATGCGCGCGCCACCTGCAGCGCCTCTGGTCCTGTCACGGGTACGCTGCGCATGAACTTGATGTTCGGCAGAGAGTTTCGGAGCGCCACGACGTGATCGGGGGTAAGCAATTCGTTCGAAGCGCCAAGGTGCACGATGGGCGGGTTAAGCTCCGCGGCCATCCGTTCGATGAGAGCGACGTCCGCCGAAAGAAACAGCGCCGAGAGCACCGACGGCGCCCGGATCGCTTCCATGACAGCGGCCGCCGCGCCAACCGGAAGCTCGCGGGGGAAGGCGCCGTCCCCGACGAGCACGCCGACATGATCCACGCCGATGGCGGATATCGCGTCGGCTTCGGCGGGCGTCGCAACTTCGTAGATCTGGGTCAGCATCGTTCGGCGTCGGCTCCTCTGGCCACCCCGCTCAAAATGCTCCTTCTCGCGGGCGAAAACGTGGCCTGGGATTGCCGACTTCGGGACTACCGAAGGCCGGCTTCCTTGGATGGTTTTCCTGGCTTGTCACGCGTGACTCCGGCACCGCTTTTGGCAGCCGCAGCCTCGCGAGCCATCCGCTCGGCCTTCAGGCGCTCCCGGTTTGCATGGAATGCCTGCTGGTCGCGTTCATACTCCGTCCGCTACGCCCCGAAGACCGATCGCAACGCCAGCACGATCACCGCCGAAAAGAGGTATGAAATGGCGAGCAGCGTCAAATCGGGATTGGTGCTATCGGCAGCTGCCCGCCAGACCAGTCCTTCCACCCGCCTCAACATTCGTCTTCAGGAAGTCGTTCGAGGTAGGCGAGTCCGAGGCATGTGAGCTCTTCGGCATCGCTTTCGCGCGAGTCCCATTTCCTGTGCAGGTGGCGCTCGAGGAGGCAGCGACGGCCGTCCGCCGCATCGACGTCGCGGTGGATCGCCCTGTAGACGGACCATGCCGTGTCTACCGCCTTTCGCAGCGGCACTTCGTCGGCCATGCTCAAGCTCCGATAAGACATTATCCGGTAGCAACTCACCTTCACAGCCAAAGTTTCCAGATTTTCCCGGTGGACATTCGGCTCCGCTGCGGCCGCGCTTCGGAGCCGCGCCATCAGCCGAAGCGCCCGGACGCTCCTCAGTCTCTCAGGTCTCCTAGCGCCGACGCGCGACCCAGATCCCCAACAGGAACGCGACGAAGAGCGACGGCAACGGGGCCTTTACGGTCACCTCGCGCAGCCGCTCGGCCCACCGGATCGCTGCATCCTGCGAAGGCGATTGGAGCGGTCGCGGGCGCGCATCGGGACTTTGCTCGATGCCGCCCTGTTCGTCGATCAGCCCGGAGGCTTCCGTCATCGCCGCGGCTTCTTTCGTATCCATGCGGCTATCCTAATCTTGTGTCAGGCGGACTTCCGCTGCGGCCTGGCCGCCGGCTTCTTCGCCGCAGACTCCTTCGCCGGCTTCCTGCCGGCGATCGGCATCAGCATTTCCTTCTGTCCGGCCGCCGCCTTGCGCGGCTTCTTCGTCGCCTTCTTCGGAGCCTTCAGCCGCAGCGCCGCCGACGCTCCGCCGCAGCGCCTCCATCAGGTCGACGACGTAGCGGGCCGCTCCTTCGGCGTGATCGGTTTGCCGGCGCGCTTCTGGTTGATGAGCTCCACCAGCGCGCTCTCATAGTGATCCTCGAACTTCTCGGGATCGAACCGTCCCGCCTTTTGGTTCACGATGTGCTTGGCGAGGTCGAGCATGTCCTTGGTCAGATTCACCTGCTGGATGTCTTCGAAATACTCCAGCTCGCTCCGGACTTCGTAGGGGTAGCGCAGCAGGGTGCCGACGAGCCCCTTGTCCAACGGCTCGAGCCCAATGATGTGCTCGCGGTTGGTCAGCACCACCCGGCCGATCGCTACCTTGTTCATCTCGCGGATGGTCTCACGGATCACCGCGAGGGCGTCGTGCCCGTTCTTGCCATCCGGACGCAGGCAGTAGGGCCTGATGAGATACCTCGGGTCGATGTCCGCCTTGTCGACAAACTCGTCGATCTCGATGGTGCGCGTCGACTCCAGCGCGATCTCCTCGAGCTCTTGTCGCCGCGGCGGCCGGCGCGACTGAGACTCTTCAGGGCGAAGCCCTCGCCGGGCCCATCACGCGGAAGTCCCACGTGCTGACGTCGCCGCCCTTCACGGACAAGCGGTGAAGCTTGAAGATCTGGCCGCGGCCATCTCGCCTAAGAATAAGCCATAGCGCTCGCGAAGACTCTCGGAACTGACTGATATGTTAGAAAATGACGCACATGTTGGAATTTCGACGCATAATTAATTTAACCCGCTTCAGCCTTGGCGCGTTTACTCGAATGGACGGCTTGTCGTCGTGCGATGCGAGCGCGCATAGATGCGACATCATTCGGACCGCAGTCTGTGTAAGGAGCTTGATCATCTCAACCTGGTTCCCAGCAGTGTCATGCTTCACCTCGATGGCAAAAGACTTGCAGAGCTGCCGGACGAAACGGCTTGCGAGTGGCCGATTGTTGAACGCGATCTTATCGGTCAACGCTACAATCGCATTGCTGGATTGATTCCACTTTTCGATTGGGCGCTCTTTATGCCTAGGAGACTTCGCAAACGTGCAGTTGATCAGCTTAGCCTGAGACGCGGCGATCTCATCCTCGATGTAGGATGCGGCACCGGCAGGAATTTCCGCTTTCTGCGAGAGGCAGTCGGAGCTGAGGGGCGCATTTATGGTGTCGATTTATCCGATGGCATGTTGCGCAAGGCTCGGAAGCTGTGTTTGCGTAAGCAATGGACCAACATCGTGCTTACTAAAGCCGATGCCGCTGACTACGCGTGTCCGGAGTTGCTTGATGGGGCGCTCTTCAGCTTCTCTTACAATACGATGCCGTATCATCGTTCCGTGCTTCTGCAGGTCTGGAATCAGCTTCGTCCTGGTGGACGCCTCGTCATCGTAGATGCAAAACTGCCCAACGGCCTTTTGGGAAGACTAGTTATGCCGTTTGCTATTTGGCTGATGAAGCGGACGCTGCTCGGCAATCCGTTCATTCGGCCTTGGCAACACCATGCGGCATTGGTCGATGACTTTCGGATGGAGGAGTTCCGTTTCGGTTCGTATTACATCTGTTGTGGTACCAAGCCCGCGCGGGACCGAATTTGTTTCGAGTAATAACTGCATGTGGCGACAATCATTTCCAGCATAGAACGGCCGTGCAGCCGGCTATACCGATGCCAATCTCGAAGGCCAAGGGGCTCGCGCCGACGCGCTTGCGAAAACCTATCAGGCGTTCATGGGCGCCTGTGCAATCGTCGCTGATGCAGCGCGTGTGGGCGACCGCCGTGCTCTCGCAGCTATTCGTGCTAGTCTATCACCAGCTCGGAATTCCGCTGATCGTGCTGATCATCCGGGCGGCCTATGAGCCGCGCTGGCAATATCCGTCGTTATTTGCTGCTCGGCGCGTTGATGGGTATAGGGCCGATAGTGTTGCGCGCCCCGGCGCCAGTTCGCTCGCCGATTAGCTTAAGGCGATGGTTGGGGCGGGCCCCAGCATCGAGCTGCCGACGTTCAAGAGCTGCGAAATGGCGGTGATAAGTTGGGCGGTCGCGAACGCTTTGGCAGCAGGACGCTATTAGGCACGCCTTGCACGGGCCATTCGCCAGCATGACCGCCGCTCAAGTAAACGACCGGGAGGCCGGATCGATCAGTCTTGCCTGCCGCGACTGCCGTTGGGCTGCCGTCACGGCCGCCATTGCCATAGCCATTGTCGTCACGAGGGCATGATGCACTAATCCGCCGGCGGAATGGGCGATGGCAGATTTGTGAGGGAGGTCGAGAGCAACGCGGTGATGGCCGGAGGCGTTACGACCGCAAACTTGCCGCAGGTTTTTAGGAATTCGCGCCCGTCCCCGTCTTGTTCGGGCATTGCTTGTGATCCCCTAGCGGACATGCTGTGCCGGTTATACCCCTTAGAGCACTCCGAAGAACTTCTGCCGCAGGCTTAGCTGGTCATTAGCCGATCTTTCACGGCACCGCAGCGCATGGATTGATGGTCATAGCTGCCGCTTGTCGTGATCAGCACCATCGATACATCTCTTGCAGAGGTTTTCCGCTCAGAAAAATAGTGTGAGGGGTCAGTCCACCCCTGCGAGCGATCCAGCGGCGCACCAGCGCCGGATAGGTCGAGTACAGCATCAAGGTTGATTCGGAATCAGTGAAGGCGCGACCACCGGGGCCGTAATTCCAGGCCGCGTGGAAGCCGAACGTCGCGCGCGAAGTTACGCAGATTTTATCGTGAGGGAGCGCGCTGAGAACCATGGTGCACGCCGAGGCGCAAAGACCATCGATAATCACGGACTCGCCGGATGAGGCTAGGCGCTGATATTTAACGATGTAATTCGCGATCAGGCCGCCTCGATCATTTGTGATGCGTACTGCAGAACTTGCCTCCGACACATTTAGGATTAGCAGGATTGCCACAAGAAATCCCGTGACGTACCTCATCTCCCACCCCTTGGGTTCGAGCAAATCGATTTTAGATCGCATGCGTGATGCGCGAAGGTGCGCGAGGCTTGTTCAGGTTCATGGCATTATGTGGGCATCGCCCGCAGGACGGTGACACCGGATCCCATTGCCGTTTTGTTTCCACTCCCGCTGCTTTGGCCATTAGCGAAGCGACGCCGCGGCTGCTGGAGGTCCACTCTTTCGGGCGTAGCGGACCAGATTTCCTCACCCTGAGTTCTTCGCATTTTCGACCCAACTCGGATCGCCGGCCCATTTATACTGTGGTGCACAACAGAGTGAGGCGGCCTTTCCGCTCTCGCGACGCAAGCTCGGTGGCTATCCGTTGTCGTTGGGCTGAAGGCCGCTTCGATCGCCTGCCGTGCGACTGGCAATTTGACCGCGTTGCAGGAAGACAATGAAAGAGGGCTTGGTTCCGCACCGTCCAGCCATTGATCGGCGAGCGTCCCTCGCCTTATGGTTACTGGGTCAAAATTACCGTTGGGAGGAAGCATGACGCCTACTCGTCGACAGGTGGTCGCGGGCGCTGCGGCCTCGTTTGCCGCACTCTCCATGCAGCGGAGCTGGGCTCAGTCCACGTTCCAGCCTGATCAAGACCGGGTATTCATTTGCAATGAAGACTCCAACACACTTGCGGTGATCGACCCCATCAGCAACGCGCTCGCGCACACGGTGAATCTGACGAGCTTCCACGAGGATCCGCGCGCCCCGTTCCGGCTGGTGACGGGTGGCGTGATACCGACCCACCTCGCGATGGTGAGAAAGCCGCTCTATCACGGCGCGATCGATATTCACGGCGCCGCGCCGTCTCCCGACAACTCGCTTATCGCCACCACCGAACGAGGGACGAGCAATGTGTACCTGATCGATGCCGCCGGTCTGCGGGTGATCGGCAACGTGCCCAACGCGCAGGCGAGCGATACCACGAACAAAGAAGGCATCACGAGCGGCTTGCTGGTCGGACGAGAGCCGCACGAGCCGACCTTCACCCGCAACGGGGCCGAGCTTTGGGTAACCGTGAGAGGCGAAGGAAGGATCGCGATCTTCGACGTTGCCGCTGCAAAAGCCGGAGGGCCAACGGAACGAGCGTTGCGCGGCTACCTGGAGACGATCAACGGTCCTGCGCAGGCCTGGTTCTCCAAGGACGGCAAGGTCGCCTTCGTCGCCTCGCAGAAATCGTCTCAGATCGACGTGTTCGAAACGAACTTAGGTAGCGACGCTCGTAGCCGGCCGAAGCGGGCCAGGACGGTCGACATCAGGGCACAGGATCCGCGCGCCTTCACGCCATTTTTGAAGACTTCCCCGGATGGCCAGGAAGTCTGGCTCTCGCACAAGCTTGCGGACGCCGTTTCCGCCTGGAGCGCAGATGCGGAGTTCCGACCTATGGACACAGTTGGGCTGGGTGAGAACGCGCGGCCGAACCACGTCGAGTTCGTCGAGAATGCTCGCGGCAAGGCCGTCTACGTCAGCTTGGCGAGAGTGGATGACGGCGGACCCGGCAATGTCGCCTCAGCCGTATTGCGGTGATCGACCGATCGGCGGCGGCCGGCAGCCGCAAAGTGGTCGGCCAGTTTTTCTCGATGGGTCGCGAAGCGCACGGACTGTGGACGAATCCCGAGGGCTCGCGTCTTTATATCGCGCACGAGCAGGACGAGCTCCCGAACACGCCGAATGCCGGCCAAACCGTTTGCAGCCCATTTAACGTTTCGGATCCCTTCAAGCCTCAGTTGATGGCACAAATCGCGCTTGGCGAGCTGACGCTTCCGTCAGGAAAGCTGCGTAAGAAGAAGAGCATCAATCTGGTCTATGTGCGGCCCGGCACCACTAGCCAGGCAGGATGAGAGGCGTTGCATGTGGAAGCCGCTGACAGGTACGGTTGCTCTGGGTTGGCTGCTGGTCACGCCGGTGGCGAGCCAGCACGATTCTCATCACCCGCGTGCTGCGCAGGCGGCGTCCGAGTTCGGCCGACTGAGCTCCGCCGCCGCGGACAAGATGCACGAGGAGATGGCGGCGCCGGCGCCGACCGGTTATCCGGACCGCGATTTTCTGGCGATGATGATTCCGCATCATGCGGGCGCCGTCGAAATGGCGCGCCTACTGCTAATCTACGGAAAAGACCCGCTCGTTCGACAGCTTGCAGAGGAAATTATCGCCGGCCAGCAGGCCGAAATAGCCGCGATGCGCGCGCGCCTGAAGGTCCTAAACCAGGGCCCCGATCCTCAGCCGGGGGGTTCCCCGCGATGAGTGGTACAAGAGGGGACTAGAGGCCTGCCCGGACATCGGAGCGAAGCCGGATCTCGGTCGAGCGGCCCCGGCGCAATTAGCGATCGGACCGAGCTCCTGCCGTACGCCCCTCAGAACTCCAGCTTGTCACGTATGGCCTCGATCCCGGCTTTCGCGCAAGCTTCGTCCGCGTCACCGCCCGGAGCGCCAGATACGCCGACCGCTCCCACCAGAGAACCGGCTGTTTCGACGATCAGTCCTCCCCCTATGATGACGGCTCCGGCAAGATTACGAATGCCCGATTGCATCATGCCAGGCTGGCTGATCGCATTCAGTTCGGCCGTGCTGGTTTTGAACGACGCAGCTGTCCACGCTTTGCCGGATGCCGTCGATGGCGTGTGGGCTCCCGCAAAGCGATCACGCAGCATTACTTGCGTGACGCCGAAGCGATCGACGACTGCCACAGCAACCTGATATCCACGGGTACGGCAGGTTTCCAACGCAGCGCGCGCAAGATCGAGTGCCAGCTCCGGACCAAGCGATTTGTAGCCTACGAGCGCTTCTTCTGCCCGCATTGGACCAACAGATGCGATCAGCAGAGCCGTCGCGACCGATAGACATCGAACATTCATGGTTATCTCCGGCACAGGTGCAAAACTCTATTCGATATCACCATTTGAGAGACTATCGATCAGGTCGCGCTATTCGCCTTAGTCAAAGCTCGTCGGCAGCATGATGCCCCTGATCAGCGGAAGGAAAACGGAGCGTCGACACGACCAGCGAAAGTCCCGCGAATAGCAGCAACGCCAACACAGCTTTTCGAAAGGTCTCGTCGTCAATCGTCCCGAACAGTTTAAAGCCGAACCAAAGGCCACGAAAGCGACGAACAGCACCGGCTGGAAAACCACTCGTTGCCGATCCTTCGGACAACCCCGCCACTGGCACGATATCGTGGAGATGATGCCGCCTAACCCGTGAACCCGCCAAGCAGCCCGTTCGATATGCCGATTGCGATATCTGCGCCGGTGCCGATTTTCATCGGCGCGAACACCGGCCGCGCGAGGCCATAGATCGCGTATATCAGCAACAATGCCGACGCCGAACCTCAGATAGACAGGATTGAGATAGGCGAGAATTCCAACCCCGATGGGAATGCCGATGACGGTTCCGAGCGCGAGCTTGCGCAGATCCAGAACATGCCGCAGCTTGTAGATACCGTAGTCTTGTGTGAGCAGACCGTACCCGGCGATCAGAGTGGCGGTCTGAAGACAACCATCCATATGTTCGTCCCCCAGGAACGAGGTGGCGAGCGCTTGGATGGGATTCCATCTCACGGGGGGTCGCGGTATCCCCGAAGCCGTCAGCTCTTATGCGAAATGCCAGTCCGGTCTACCTCCCGTTATCGCGGTATGCCGGCTGCAAAATGCCATCGAGCGGTCCGCCGAGACCGGATGGCGTCAGCTCGACCCGTTCGCCGTTCAACGTGACCCGAAAGCAGCCATCGTCGGTTTCTCCGAGATCGAGGCATAGTTCATCTTTCTCGATGTGCCATTTTCCAATCTTTTTCACGCCCATCGAATAGCTTCGAAGCGTGCCGTCCGGGTCATAGACCAGACGATAGTGGACTTCGTCCGTAAGCTGCTTCCCCGTGAAGCTTGCGCGAATCTGCGCGCCGGTGAGGGCGCGCATCGTCTTGGCTGCCGCACAAGCAGCATCGCAGACAATCACGGCTCCGATGCCGACGGCCAGCGCCGGGATGAAGGACGTCGCCCGCAAGCTTTGCCGCCGCATGGTCCTCATTTCCTGCAGGACTTTCGACACATCTGATACTCGGTCTTGCAGGCTGGTCCGGCATAGTTCTTCATGCATGCCTTCTGCTGCTCGGCGCAGACCTTGCAGCTCTGCGCCTGAACCGCATGTTCGCTCCCGATCAGCCCCGTCAGCACGAGCATTCCGAATACCAGGCTTCTCAAAGGGTTCACTTTTCCCCTCCTCGTCTTGTCCAGTCCATCAGCAGCAGATCGTCCCTGACCTCCAGCGCGTCGAGTGCGAGCGCGAAGCCCGCCCTGACCTGCGCGGCGTCACCACAAAAAACGACGGTCTCAAACGTCCGCGCGGCCGCTTGATCTCCCTGCGCTGAATCGCAGGTTGGCAAGTCGGTCGGCGCGGCAGTTCCCTGGACGCCTGCTTTGCGACCAGCCGCACTCTCTTCCTTCATCGGCATTATCTCCTCGTTGCCGCTTCGTTCTGTTCCCGGTGTTAGTTGTTGCGATGCACCGCGACCATGCCTTCCAGCGCGTTCTGATCCTTGTTCGCGCGCATCCGGACGTTCGTGCCAGACACCCAGACCTGATTGCATTCCAAGGCCGTACTCCCCGGGCTTGAAATGCACAGCCTGTCGTTGCGGATTTCCCATTTGCCAGTCCACGAACTTCCGGCTTCAGAGCTGACGAGCGCACCGTCCGGGCGCAGGTACATCGTCCAGTGCGGTCCGTCGGTGATGTCCTTGCCAACCATTCGTGCCCGGATCTGCTTGCCGTCGAGCAGTCTGAATTCGTCGGCACGCACAGCCAATCCGGGCATCAGCGCGGCCGCAACGATGGCGCTTGCGACGGCATGTCGAACGGAGTGCGTCATTGTTCGGACCGTTTCAAAGCGGAGGCACGGTTGGCATTTTGCGGTCATGTACTGCCCACTTCAACTCTTCGTGCTGGCCGTCTTGTCGAGCGCCGCGCGCAGGCCTTCGGCGAGCTTGATCGCGTCCTCGTTGGCCCAGAAATGCATGAAGAACAGCCGCGGCTGTTCGTTCAGCATGTGACTATGCAGCGCCGTCACCTCGATGCCGTGCGTCCGCAGCGCCACGATCACCGGGTTCACCTCGTCGCTGGTCAGGACGAAATCGCCGGTGATGGCCGCCTTGCCGCCGCCGGTCGGCTGGAAGTTGATGGCGGTCGCGACGCCCATCGCTCCGACGGGGGTCAGCAGCATGTCTTCTTCCTTGATCGGATCGCGCCGCTTGACGTTGAACTGGTAGACACCGCCGTTGCCCTGCCCCTTGACGCCGATGATCTGATCGAGCTTCGCGGTGTCGAGGTCGATGGAAGGCGGCGGGCTGGCCGGCGCCGCGACCGTCAATGGGGTTTTGCTTTCGGCCAGCGCATCGTGGATGGCCGAGGCCAGCTTGGCGGGATCGCCGTGTCCCGCGACATGCATATAGAAGGTTGCCGGGCTTGCGCGCAGGAGATGATTGTGCACGGCGGTGATATCGAGACCGTTCGCGATCATCTTGGCCATCACAGGATTGACCTCGGTCTCGAGCAGTACGAGGTCGCCCATGACCATGGCGCCGCCGTGCGCAGGCTTGAATGCGATCCAACCGCCCAGGGCCAGCGCCGGCTTGATCGGAACCCCGTCCAATGTCACGGAGAGATCAGTGCGCGGAAAGCCATAGCGACGGACGTCGTCCGAGACGGCAGGCTTGCGGCCCAGCGTCTCATCGACCTTCTGCCAGTCGGCATCTTGGGCGTAGGCTGGGATGAGGGGCGCGAAGTGGAATGCGAGTAGACAGACGGCAATGCCGACGAGGACCCAGATGGTTCTTTTCATGGCGCTACTCCTCAAGCTCAGTTTCGCTCTTTGATCTGGCCGCTACTATCGACGACGAGCGTTACCTCCTTGCCGTCCTTTACCGCCTTCACAGTGGTACCCTCCGCTGTCGACTTGATGTCCCTTACCTGCGAGTAGCCGGCCGCCTGAATCTTGGCGACTAGCTCCTCCTGGGTCAGGGCCTGGGCCGGTGACAGTCCCACCGCGACCGCCAGCAAGCCCGCTGAATAGATCATCCCTATTCGCATCATCGTTCTCCCGGTTGTGTCCCCGCCCAAGTGAAGTCGCTCCGCGATGCCTCTATATGATCCCTGCCAGCCGCAGCACGACGCCCGTGATGCACGACGCGGCGAGAACGACGAGCATTCCGATGTTGAAGCGGAAGATCGCGGTGGCCGCCGCGAGCGAAAGCAGGAGAGCCGGCACATCGATGCTGGTCAGCACCGGCGCATCGAACGAGAGCCCCCACTCGTGAACTGGAAAGGTCTGCCGGAAGACGGTGTGTAGCGCGAACCAGATCGACAGATTGAGGATCACGCCTACCACGGCCGCTGTGATCGCCGTGAGCGCCCCGGCGAGCGCCTTGTTGCCCCGTAATGCCTCGATGTAGGGCGCCCCAACGAAGATCCAGAGGAAGCAGGGTGCGAACGTCACCCATGTCGCCAAGAGGCCGCCCAGCGTTCCGGCGACCATGGGAGATAGGCCACTCGCCTCGCGGAAGGCAGCCATGAAGCCCACGAACTGAACGACCATGATACGGGGCCCAGGGGTCGTCTCCGCCATGCCGAGGCCATCCAGCATCTCCCGAGGCGTGACCCAGTGGTAGTATTCGGCGGCCTGTTGCGCGACGTACGCGAGCACGGCATAGGCCCCGCCGAAGGTCACCATCGCCATCTTGCTGAAGAATATGGCGATCTGGCTGAAGACGTCGTTCGGTCCCAGCGCGATGAGCAGGGCGACGACCGGAATGAGCCAGATCGCGAGCCAAGCGGCCGCGACCCGCACTGTGCGCGCTGTGTTCGGGCGAACGTGCTCCGGAATTCCCTCGCCGAGCATGCTGTCGATCACCGCAGAGTTCTTTCCGCCATGCTCGAGAGCAGCGAACTCAGGCCTGCCGAGCCTAGCACCGACGAAGCCGATGAGAGCCGCGGCGACAATGATCAGCGGGAACGGCGCCCCGAAGAAGAAGATCGCGATGAAGGCGACCGCGGCCAGTCCGACCATGATGGGATTGCGGAGCGCCCGTTTGCCGACGCGGACCACCGCCTGGATCACGATGGCGAGGACGGCCGCCTTGAGGCCGAAGAACAACGCCTCGACGAAACCGACGTTGCCGTAGGCTGCGTAGATGTAGCTGAGACCCATGATGGCGAAGATGCCGGGCAGGATAAATAGGCCGCCCGCCACGATGCCACCGACAGTCCGGTGCAGCAGCCAGCCGATGTAGGTCGCAAGCTGCTGCGCTTCAGGTCCCGGAAGCAACATGCAGTAATTGAGAGCGTGGAGGAAACGGCTCTCCGATATCCAGTTCTTCTCCTCGACCAGAATTCGGTGCATGACCGCGATCTGACCGGCCGGTCCGCCGAAGCTCAGGATCGCCACTCGCATCCAGACAAGAAGCGCCTCGTTGAAAGAGATTCCGTGCGCCGGTGGCTCGGCGGCGATTTTCTGATTTGCTGCAACGTCAGTCATCAATTCACCCAGTTGATCGGCGGTTGTGCGTCTCCTTGGTTGCGTCGCGGCACCAAGGGTAGAACGCGTTGTGGAGCAGGAAGGCGGCGTTCAACTGCTCGACGTCGAAAGGAATGGTGTTGAAGCGCTCCGCCACGGCTTCGACCTCTGCCGACGTGCCGCCGCGCCTATCGCACTCGGGATCTTGTTGAAGGATGGTTCGCGCCCTTCCAGCCCACGCGGGGTCGCTTGGAGGACTTCGGCCGCGACGTCGCTGCACCCGCGCAGGCCGCGATGCAGCGCCGGCGCGGCCGCCGTGCCCATCTGTCGAGAAACCTTGTCAGACGAAATGGAGGTGTATGAAGAAGACATGCTGCGCCCTTGGCGATAAGGACGCGATTCTTGGGCATGTCGCCTAGCGGGGAGATCGCAAATCCCCGTACCCCGAATAGAACTCTTGAAGACGGAGCTGTCAAGCCGCACGCGCCCGAGAGTGTCTGCCGGAACGTCATGAAGATTTACTGGGCTCTTGGTCGTGGGTACCGACCAGGGCGTGTATTCGTCAATTCGGCGCGTCTAGGAAGCGATCTCGGAGCTCACACGGCTGCGCTTCGGCATTAGGTCAACAGGCGACCTTGAAAGGTTTGGCTTGGAAACCGTTGCCGCACAGCTTGCGCTTGACCAAGATGCACGCTTGGGCCACCAAAAGATCCTTGTGAGAATGGGATCGAATCTAGGAAACGTTCCGAAGCTCACGCGTTTACGGCACGGGGACACAAACGTGAGGAGATGTTTATGCGAACCTCATTTCTCGCGATGATTGTCGTTGCTGGAAGCGCGATTGCCGTGCCTGCAACGGCGCAACAGCAACAGGCCGCACCTAGCGAACAAACCGGCGAACAGATTCACCGTGATGCAGACCGACAGCTCAAGTCCGACGAGCCCAACGAACAGATGCAGCGCGATGCAGACAAAGGGACGAAAACTCGCAACTCCGGAGCGTCCGGATACGTGGCCGATCAAGACAAGCCGGGCGCTACCGCTCATCCTCCGGGACGTCCAGGAAGTGAGCAGACCACGGGTTCGGGCAGCCAGACGGGCGCTCCGAAATAGAGCCTCTAACGGTAAGCCTGCCCGCCCGGCGCTCAAAGTGGCCGGCCCAGTAGTTCCCAGATGACGCTGCCAACTGCGGCCTTGCGGCGCAGCTTTGCCCTCGGAAGCCGACGCTTTGTGAGTACACGCTAGTGATCCAGTCACCAGGAAGAGAATTTTTATCGGTCGTCTTGAAAGGCCCGGACGTTCTCACATAGAGTGTTTCCGAGGGGACAAGCAGACTCCCCGTGGGACTTCGGTCCAAGCTCTGCGCAGCACGCAATGTGTGGAGCTTGCGCATGACCGGACACCAATCCCCTTCCCTACATTCCGTGGCCATTCTCTCGCGAGGCGACGCTGTAACGCGCCGGAATGCTACCCCGCAGAACAGCCGCTTCGGGCGTATCTTCGAGGCGCTCGCCGCCGTCGGCATCGAAGCCCAGCCCGCGATCTACGATGAAAGCTTCGCCGAGGAAGTCCGCGAACAGTTGCTCGCGGTGGACGGCGTGCTCGTCTGGGTTAATCCCATTCAAGACGGACGAAACCGCGCCATTCTCGACGCCCTGCTGCGCGACGTCGCAGCACGCGGTGTGTGGGTCAGCGCTCATCCAGACGTGATCCTCAAGATGGGCACCAAGGAGGTACTTTATCGTACCCGCTCGATGGGGTGGGGAAGCGACGTGGCGCTATACCAAACTGCCGAAGCGATGCGCGCCGAGTTGTCGGCACGGCTCGCCACCGGTCCGCGCGTGATCAAGCGCAGCCGGGGTAACGGTGGCCAAGGCGTCTGGAAGGTCGAGAAATTGCCGACTTCCCCAATGATAAGGGTGCTGGACGCGACTAAGGACGCGTCAGAGGAATTAACGATGGACGATTTCCTCCGTCGCTGCGCCGAGTATTTCGAAAATGGCAGCGTGATCGACCAGGCGTTCCAGCCTCGCCTGAGCGAGGGCGTGGTCCGCTGCTACATGGCAGGCGACCGCTGCGCCGGCTTCGGCCACCACAAAGTCAAAGCCCTGGTCGACTCGCCGGCCGCGCGGTCCGAGGCCGGACCGCGGCTCTACACGTCGAACGCGGACCCACGCTTCCAGCGGCTGCGTCGGCTGATGGAGGACGAGTGGACGCCACAGCTAACTTCGCTACTGGACATCGCGCGAAGTGATCTCCCCGCGAGCTGGGACGCCGACTTCATGCTCGGCCCCGTCCAGGGAGACGGGAGCGACAGCTACGTGCTCGGCGAGATCAACGTCAGCTCGGTGCATCCTTACCCGAATGAGGCGCCGTCGGAGATCGCGAGGCGGGTTGCGGACCGACTGCAGCTTAAGCTCTGACGCATGCTGACGGTCAGCGGGCTCAAGCTTCTGCACTTCTCCGTGTCGTTCGACCTGCAGGACGGCGAATGCGTCGCCCTGCAGGGGCCTTCCGGAATCGGAAAGACCTTGCTGCTCCGCGCCATCGCAGATCTTGATCCCAACGAAGGAACCGTCAAGCTGGACGGAACGCTCAGGGAGGCTATGTCCGCCCCCGCCTGGCGAAAGCGAGTGACCTACCTCGCTGCCGAGCCAGGCTGGTGGTCCGAGAACGTGCAAGAGCACTTCTCGAGCTGGGATGATGCCTTGCCGCTGGTCACACGGTTGGGACTGCCGCCCCACTGCGGCTCTTGGCCGATTCAGAGACTCTCGACCGGCGAGAGACTGCGGTTAGGACTTGCGCGGGCGCTCATGCTGCGATCGCGCGTGCTTCTGCTGGACGAGCCGACCTCGGCCCTCGACCCGGCAGCCGCTGCGGCCGTGGAATCTCTGATTGCCGAACGCATCTCGGATGGAACGAGCGTCCTCTGGAGTACCCACGACAACGCCCAAGCCCGCCGGGTTGGGACCAGGATTTTTGCGATGAGGCCCGACGGTGGCATCGAGGAAAGGGGCCGTGACCTACATCCAGCTTTCGTGCGGCAATCTGGTCCTCCCCGCGCTCCTTGTCGTCATGGACGACGTCTTCTCGCTTGTTCTCCGCCTCAAACTTGAGAAGCAACTGGCCATTGCGACCGTCCGCATGGTGCTCCAGCTCGTCCTCGTCGGATACGTGCTGACGTTCCTGTTTGCGGCGGTATCGCCGCTTTGGACCGCTCTCGCCGCCCTGATTATGGTCTTCTTCGCCTCGCGGGAGATCGTCGCGCGGCAGAAGCGGCGCCTTCAGGGCATCTGGAAGTACGGTCTGGGCGCGGGATGCACGCTGCTCGCCGCCGGTACCGTCACGATGTTTGCGCTCCTGACGGAGCTACGCCCCGATCCCTGGTATCATCCGCGCTACGCGCTGCCTTTACTGGGCATGATGCTGGGCAACACCATGACCGGAATAAGCCTGGGCCTGGACGTGCTGACGAACAGCCTGGTGCGCGAGCGGGCCGCCGTGGAAGCGTGTCTCGCGCTCGGCGGCACCCGACATCAGGCACTGCTGCCTGTCATACGGGACGCCTTGAGAAGCGGCTTCATGCCGATCATGAATAGTATGGCGGCGATCGGCCTCGTTTCCTTGCCGGGGATGATGACCGGCCAGATTCTCGCGGGAGTCGAGCCGGTTGATGCAGTCAAATATCAACTGCTGATCATGTTCTTGATCGCCGGCGGGACCGGGCTGGGAACGCTGGCCGCCGTCCTGGGTGGCGCACGCCTGCTGACCGATCATCGACACCGATTACGCCTGGATCGAATTCCTGCCTAAAAATCTACTTAGATGCTTCAGCTTTCCTAACGCGATTGCAGGTGTCCCCAATAATTGCAAAAATGCCTCAAGCCGAGACAGAAACATTGGGCCGGACCGAATGTTTGCAAAGGCGACGTTGCCGGTGTGTACCTGCTGGCCGATGAAGCCGCAGTCCGAATCCTCGCCATTCTTGCGGCCGCGGAAGCGCTCGAATGGATCGTTGGGGTCGGCCGTGAATGTTGTAGCGGGATGGCCAATGAGCTCATCCCGCCTGCCCGCCAACTTTACCGACGAATGATCCCGCCACGAGGAGAGTGCCGTCGGCGATTGCCAACGGAAGCGCAGCCAAACGCCGGGGAGCCGGCCCGAACACGACCTGCGCATTTTGTCGCGGATCAAATTCCGAATTGTGACAAGGACATTTGAGGATCGTCTTATCCCCTTGCTCGGCCTTTACCCACTCGGAGGCCGGACATGCCGCGTGCGTGCAAATCGCCGAATAAGCGATGATGCCCTCGGCAGCGCGAGTTCGTGTCGTCTCATCAAGCTCGGCTGGGTCGAGCTTCAGGATCAGGACCTCGTTGAGACGTGAGCCGTTCCGGATCACCGAGGTCTTGGGGTCCTTTGGCCACGCGCGCAGTGGGGGACCGCCGAGCTTGGGATCGTCGGGCTTGATCACCTGCCCCTCCTGCTCTCCTTCCGAGATGACAAGAACGTCGCCTTTTTGAGGTCGCTCGTCGCTGCCCGGCCGCTCTTCGGCGAAAACAGATTTAGTCGCCAAGCACGTCCCGGCTGCAATGGCGGTCAGAAGAAGCGATCGTCGTTCTTGATTATGACTATGCATGACCCGAACTCCTGAATTGCTTGCAGAGCCGACCCGGAGATTGAGCGCCGCGAGTCAGCCAAAAAGAAGGCGCGGTGAACGCTTGCCGCCACACGCACTACGTTTCTGACAAAGCGGGTCTAAGACGTAGGACCAATTGACCCGATTTGGCATGCGCGCCAAGAGCACGCGAGTTCGCCGATCAAGTCCCGTCGAGGATCTTCATCGCGCTGGGCCGCCAACGGACTGGCGGCAGGTCGACCGCGTGCGCGCCGAGATGCGGCGGCGACCACAGCCGCACAAATTGGTCAGATAAGAGCACCTCTATCGCGCATTAGCTCTCGTTTCTTCAAACGCACGTTGCACGGTCGGCCACTTGATCGCGGCCATGAAGACATCAACGTAATTGGCAGCCTTGGCGCCGTAATCGATATGATAGGAATGCTCGTACATATCGAGCGCCAGGATCGGCACGCCACCGGCCAACGTGTGGCAGTGATCCGGAGCCCATTGATTGACAAGATTGCGGTCACGCGGCGACCAGGTCAGCAGCACCCAACCGGAGCCGCCACCTAGCGCCTTGCCCATGGCTACGAATTCGGCCCGCCATCGCTCGTACGACCCAAAGTCACGCGTCAGCGCTTCCTTCAGCTTCGCGTCGGGTTCGCTCTCGTCACCAAGCCCGGCAAAGAACACTTCATGGAGAATCATCGAGTTGGTCGCGATGAGCTGCTCGCGCTTCAACCCGTTGATCAGGAAGCCCGGCGCAGTGGCAAAGTCCAACCCGGAAAGCTGCTCATCAATGAGATTGAGCCGCTTGACGGCCCCGCCGTAGTTGTTCTCGTAATGGCTGATGATCATCCGCTCCGACATGCCCCGAATGCGGCTCGGGTCACAGGGCAGCGGTTTCACGACATAGGTCATGGCAACCTCCCGACGTGTGGCGTCGATGCCAGGCAAATGCCGCGGACGCCGCCGGGCGGCGCCGCGCTTAAGGGATTAGAGACTGTTCGAGAAACGATTGCGACAATTCCAAACATGGTGCGCCCTTGGTGAACTCGGACGCGATTCTTGGGCATGTCGCCTCATGGGGAGATCGCTTCCCCAACTCTAGAAATAAAAGCCCGCTGCGCCAACTTGTCAAGGCGATGGTCATTCCATTTCGAAGCCTCGGAATCGTTCATGAACTGCGTACGCAAGACCTCACCGCGCGGAGGGGCCGCACGCGAAACCAGCCCGCCCTAATCCGTTCAACTCCCGACGCGAGCTATTTACTCAGTCCTCATCGTCGTCATCATCGGCGCGTAATCGACCGGTCCGCGAATTGACGGCAACCTTCGCGGTTTGGCCGTCTTTCGAGACCATCGCCTCGAAGTACCATCCATCGCGCACGATCCGGACATTCGACCAGCCGTCCGACTGCAGTTTTTGACGAACCTGATCCTCACTGACCGGTTGTCTCCCGCGATGAAGATCGTACCCCTGCCCTCCGGTTCGGCGGCAACCGTTGCGACACCCACCAGGCCCAGCAACAACGCGCCCCTGCCTGCCAGAATCCATCCCTGTTCATCGTCCATCTGCTTTTCTGACGGATCTTCCTTGCCGCCCCTGTCAATTGCCGCCGGCGACCACGGTGTAATCCGCGAAGTACATGTGGCTGTCAGCCTTCGACCAGAGCCCGATCCGGCCCGAGACAGGTTGTGCGAGCGTGTGCTCCAGATAGAGCTTGCCGTCGAGATAGCCTTCCACTTTCGTGCCGTTCACGCGGACCTTGAGATCGTGCCACTGCCGTGTCGCAGTCGGCGTATTGCGCACCCACTTGACCGAGGATCGCTTGCCGTTCTCGAACTTCCACAGCACGATGTTGTTCTCCAGACAGTTCGCGCGGACTGTCAGGTAGTCTCCGTTGGGCTTGAGATTGAACACAATACCGGCGCCTTGGTCGATGCGGCCGGATAGACCTTTGAAGCGCACCGAAATCTCGCCATCGCTAAAATTATCGATCTTTGGCGCGACGGCGTAGGGATAGTAGGCATACGCCTGCACACGATCGAGAAACTCAGCGTAGCGTTCACCATAGAGAGCCCGGGCCTTGTCGGCGATACCCGCCGACGACTGCCCCTCCTTCCACTGCCGGCCATCGACCGTGAGCACTTTCTTTCCCCCCTCCTCCTCAATCCTCCAGGCGCCCACCACTGGCACCAGCGATTTTGGCTCCCCGCCGACGGTCTCATTCGAGAGGTCGATCCTGATTGGTTCTGCGGCCAAGCCGGGCAACGCGAGTGCCACAAGACCAAGAGCCGCGAAGATGACCACTGCGCCTTTCTTGCTGACTGTCATGGCTTAACTCCTTGATGAACGAGCCCTTTGTCTGGAGGCAGCCGGCGAACCTGCCGCCACGCGAGCACGACAAGGAGCGGCAATCCGCCGAAGAACCACAGCAGCGTCGCGTCCGCACTAACGACCAATGGATAACCAGGGTACTCTTCGCCAACGCTAGACGCGGGTGGCTGCGCGCCCGCAAGCGCATATATCAGCGGCAGTATCTCCCGGGGGCTGGTGGAGCGGCTCACATCATTTCGGTCACCGTAGAGATATTCGATCTGGCCATAAGCGTCCGAGGGATTGGCAACATTCGGCCGTTCGCTCACGAGAAGCACGGTGAGGTCAGGCATGGCGCGCTCGAGCTTGGCCAGAACGTTCCGCCGAAGATCGATATAACGGGGATCCTCGGCAGCGAGATTGACCTTGATGACCAAGGGATGCCGAAGCGTCGCGAGCAAGTGTTCGTCAGCAGACGAAAAAGAGTTACGCCGATCCTCGCTGATATCCACGGACGACCTGGTCTGTGCCGCAACGGCGAGCGCAACGGCCATCGCAAGCACGCAAGATACTGAACGGACGATTTTCGTTCGCAGCGTTGTACCAGGAGGGAGCCACACAACTGTTAGAGCAGCGAGTCCGCCAATGACGGCTGTTATGCCGAGCACCAGGCCCGCCGAGAGAAGTCCCTGCTCAAACGGACGCAGCGTCTGCGTCAGCGACAATTGCGCAATCCACGCCGACGGGCCCGAGCGACCCGCGAGCGTGAAATCCAGAACCCATGATCCGATGGTGACAGCAAGCGCAATGATGGCCGCAGTAGCCGAGTTGTCGGAAATGACCGCGGCGAGCAGCCCGATGACACCGGCCAGCAGACCGTAGAGCAAATGACCAAACAGAAGGTTCAGCGTCTCCGACGCGGCCAGATGGCCGCCCAATATCGCCCAAATCGCCAGCGCAGAAAGTGCAGGCACGCTCACCATGAGCCAAGCTGCCAGCACCGCGCAGAATTTGGCGGCAATCAGCGTCGAAGGCCGATACGGCAATTGGACCAGCAGGCGCAACGCGCCACTTTCCTTCTCTTGCCCCAGGGTCCGGATCGCCACGAAAGGAAACAGCAACGTCACAGCCACATAGAACGAGCCGAAGGTCGGGACCAGGATTCCGTCGAGCGGTGACAGGCTTCTCGCCAAAACTGGCGATTGGAGGCCCGCCGCACTTGATTCGCTGTAGAGCGAGACTGCCTGGACGAAGCTGTATCCGACGAGGGGACAGACCAGCAGCAACATGGTCCAAAGTGCTCGTCCGGCCGTAACCTCGCGGAGTTCTTTTGCAAGCAGCGGAATGATCGGCGCGGTCGATCGAGCGTACGCCTCACGTGAGCGCAAGGAAGATCTCCTCCAGCGAGCCGTTCGGCAGTCCCGTCTGCGCCCGCAATTCGGCGAGTCCTCCGGTCCCGCGCACCTGCCCAGCCGAGAGCAGGACGAAGCGGTCACAGATTCGTTCGGCGTCCCGCAATTGATGGATGGAGAGGATCAACGCTCGTCCGCTTGCCGCCTGCCGACGCAATGTGCCCATGACGTCCCGCGTCTGCCGCAAGTCGAATCCGTCGAATGGCTCGTCCATCAGCAGCAGATCATGCGGCGCAAGCAGTCCGATGGTCAGCATCAGGCGCCGGGCATAACCTTTTGATAAAGCGTGCACGCGCCTTCGAAGGACCGGGCCTAACCCGAGTTCTTCAATGGCTGACCTGATGTCTGCCTCTGACCGTCGAAAGACATTACCGACAAACGAAACGACCTGCAGTGCAGACTGATCCTGGTAGGGGCGAACGCCATCGGGCAGGTAGAACAGGACGTTGCGCCGGCGGTTCGCCTGCAGCCGGTCGCCGCGCCAAAAGACGTCGCCTGAGTTCACCGGCAGCAGTCCGGCAACGGCTTCCAGCAGCGTCGTCTTGCCGGCGCCATTTGGACCGATAATGCCGAGGATCTCGCCGGCCGCGGCAGAAAATGTCACCCCGTCAACGACAGTGCCGTCGCTTCCGTAGCGCTTGGTCAGGTTTGCTGCGACCAGCAAGGGCGGCGAGCGATCTGGCGAAGACCTGTCGTTGACAGTTGACATGCTGCGCCCTTCTCAGAATCCGGACGCGATACTTGGGCATGTCGCCTCATGGGGAGATCGCCATCCCCAGCCCCGCGACTTTGCCAAAGCGGCACTGCCTGTCAATTAGGAACCGGCAGAAGCGAGACCAACGAGCTTGGCGGCCCATCACTTCAGCTTGATCAAGTCCCCGCTCGGCCCTCTGGAGTGGCGTTAGGGAGACCGCTTTCGCAAGAGCCGCCCGCTGCGAATTTTCAGCGCTTCTCTTCACCTTCAGGACGTGCCCGCCAGTCACGACCTACCGTTTGATGGTCCTCGTCCATCTTGCCAGCGGATCCCTCGCGCTCGATCGCGGTTCGGTTGGCATTTTCTTGAGCCTTCCAATCGCGCTCGATCTGAACGCTCTCACCTCGCGCCCGCTCCTGGTCGCGAGATTGGTCCGACTGTTGCGGCGTGCGGTCCGGTTGCACCGGAACCGATTGTGCCTGCTTATCGCTCTTGGATGGTCCAGACTCCTCGGCAGATGCGGGAGCCAACGCAAAGGACAATGATATTGCCATTGCGACCGCAAGAACACGCATGATCTCTCCTCCTCCGTTCGATGGAGGTGTAACGGCGTGCTTGGTTTTCGGTTCAGATGTTGGCGCGACGGACATGCTCAGGCACTGCAGTGCACCACCGAGCCCGCAATCGTTGACCTGCTATCCTCGTCGCCATTGCGATCTTCCCCTTCTCGCAATAAAGGGTTTACCGCGTCCGCGCGACAGGACTTGCCAACTCCGGACTGACACCCTGCTCTATTCGGCTGCGGACATTCGCCTCGGTGAGCGGCGCCTCGGTCCGTCGTGACGAGGGGCGCGCGACGGACTCCGAGCATCGTATCCGGCGCGAGCGTCTTGAGCTGTCGGAGGTCCGACGCGGCTTCAGCAAGGAGCCATTCGCGGAAGGTCACGATCTTCGGCAGGGCCGCCGTGGCCTTCGGACAAACAATCCAATAGGTCTTGGACAGAGGCAAGGACTCCGGAAACGGCAGCACCAGCCGGCCATTAATCAGATCCCATGCTGACAGCGTCGTGCGCGCCAGAGCAATCCCCTGTGCGTTGATGGCCGCGTCGATCACCATACTCGCGCGGTTCAGCACGGGACCGTGAATGACGCCGGCATCATCGATGCCAGCACCACGCAGCCAGTTCGCCCAGTCGGACCGGCTATCCAGGTGGATCAGGGGAAACTTCAAGATATCTGCGATGCCAGCGATGCGGCGACGGCCCGACAATAGTTTTGGACTGCATACGGCAAAGAGCCGCTCCGCGCAAAGCCTCACGACCTCCAGTCCCGGCCAGTTTCCGTCGCCATGACGTACTGCCAGGTCGACGTCCTCCCTCGCAAAATCGACGTGATGCAAGGTTGCCGAAACCCGCAGATCGATGCCGGAATGTGCCTCGGCGAAATTGCCCAGCCGGTGCACCAGCCACTTGGCAGCGAAGTCCGGCGAGGTGCTGACAGTTAGAACGCCTGCGCTTTGCCGCTGCAGCAAGCGCTCCGTGCCTGCCGCAATCCGATCGAGCGCATCGCGCACGACCGAAAGATACTCCCGACCGGCCTCAGTGATGACGAGCCGCTGCCGTTCACGGTTGAACAGCTTGATTGTGAGCTCCGTTTCCAGCGCCTTCACCTGATGGCTCACCGCCCCCTGAGTGACACAGAGCTCTTCCGCAGCGCGCGTGAAACTTTCATGCCGGGCTGCGGCTTCGAAGGCCTTCAGTGCGTTCAACGGCGGCAAATGCGGGCGCACACAAGGCCTCCCCAAGGTCATTAGAAAAATTCAGGCCGGCCGAGAAACGATGCTTTGCGGACTGCGTCCGGCTGGTCCTATTCAGGCGCAGCAATTTGGAAATCATCGGATTTGGAGCCGCGGAATGTCAACCCTTTTTGCCAATTCCGACGGTCTACCGCGTATTCGGCGTGGTGCTGCAACAGCGGGTCATCAACCCAATTCATGGCTGGCACTTCTCGACAGATGGCTCGCCTGTAGCGAGCGAAGGCATCAGCGGGCCGATCTGCGTGCTATCGCCGACGACCCCCACCTGCTTGCCGATATCGGGCGCACCCGGGAAGAGGCCTTGGAGCAGGCAGACGCGCCATTCTGGCGATGACCGATTCTGATTGAATTCATGCACGGGAGGAAGAGCGATGTCTGAAGCAGTCGTCTACGGATTTCCACGAAGCACATTCGTCAACATCGTCCGGCTGGTCCTCACGCACAAGAACGTCGCCTACACCTTCGAGGACCTCGAGCCGGTCATGGGCAAGGGCGAACACCTTGCGCTTCACCCGTTCAACCGCGTTCCGATCTTCAGGCACGACGATTTCACTGTCTATGAGACAAGCGCGATCGTCCGCTATATCGACGAGGCGTTCGGAGGGGAGACGCTGACGCCCCGAGAACCTCAGGCGCGGGCGCGTATGAGCCAATGGATCAGTGCCGTCGACTCTTACTTTTACCCTTACATGATCTTTCACGTGACCCACGAACGTCTGGTCTTTCCGGAGCTTGGGATCGCGTCCGATGAAAGAGTTGTGGCGCACGCTCTGCCCAAGGTGGAGCACGCACTCGGCGTGATGGAGCGCGAACTGGCGCATGGCGGCGATTATCTGCTCGGCTCGCAGCTCACGCTGGCCGACTTTTACATGCTGCCCTGCACATTCGCATTTGGTCTGACCGACGAGGGGCAATCCATGTACCGGAAATTGCCCGCGTTCGGCAGCTGGCGCGCACGAATGGAAGAACACCCGACCACGCGCAAGCTCCGCGCCAGCCTGCCGCCACGCGAACCGATCCTTCACGCGCGCGAATGGGCGAACTCCCATCGGCCAAAATACTAACAATGCGGCGCAAGCCAGACGCGCCGCAAAAGGAGCTACGGATGAGACCTGTCTCAAGGCGCGAATCGCTCGCGCTCGTTGCCCAAGCCACCGCGCTAACGCTGGTTGGTGCGGCAACCCCAGCCTATTCGGCGCCAGCCGACGCTGCCGCCGAAATCGCGAAATTCGTCGGCGGCGCCGCTCTTGAACCGGGCAAGATCACTATCGACCTACCGGAGATCGCCGAGAACGGTAACGCGATTCCACTTGCGATCGACATCGAAAGTCCGATGACGGCTGAGGACCACGTGACGGACGTGCTTGTCCTCGCCGACGCGAATCCCTGGCCGCGAGGTAGGTCGGCTCGTGCGTCATTTGACTTGCGTACCAGTTCCGTGGCTCTCCCAATCGCCGCGCTCGTGCTTTGAGCGCCGGGAAATTTCCCAGGCCTCCGATGCCGCCTTCATCGAGGGCGCGGCGATCGCGAGATCGTAGAAACCTAGCGACGTCTGATAGGTCTTGAGTTTTCTCGGCATGGATTCCGTGCGGCGGCCGTCGCCCGCTCACCTCTTCTAGCGACGCCGGGCCACCAGAACTCCCAGCGGGAATGCCATCAACAGCGAGGGCAGCGGCGCCTCTTGCGTCAACTTGCGCAATTCCGCCGAAAAGCTCGGTGCTGAAGCTCGCGCGTGCCGTGCTTCCGCACTTCCTCCCCTTCCAACGGAGACATCGGACTTCCGCTCGGGAGCGTTCCCAAGATCCTGATCGCTCGGAAAACCAGAGGCTTCCGTCATTGCAGAGGCTTCCTTCATATCCATGCGAGCTCTCCTGTTCGTTCGCCCGTCCCTCAGAGTTCCTGGGCCGCGAGAGAAGCGCTATGCAGACCTGCGCTGTGGCCTGGCCGTCGGCTTCTTCGCCGCACCTTCCTTGGGCTTCTTGCCCTGGATCGGCATCAGCATTTCCTTCTGTCCGCTCGCTGCCTTGCGTGGCTTCTTGGCGGGCTTAGCCGCCTTCGCCGGCGCGGCTTCCTGACCGACGCTCCGCCGCAGCGCCTCCATCAGATCGACGACGTTGCCGACCGCTGGCCTCTCCTTCGGCGTGATCGGCTTGCCGCTGCGCTTGGTGTTGATGAGGTCGATCAGCGCGGTCTCGTAGTGATCCTCGAACTTCTCGGGATCGAAGCGGCCCGCCTTCTGGTTCACGATGTGCTTGGCGAGGTCCAGCATATCTTTTGTGACCTTCACGTCCTGGATCTCGTCGAAATACTCCTGCTGGCTACGCACCTCGTACGGATAGCGCAGCAGCGTGCCGACCAGGCCCTTATCCATCGGCTCCAGCGCGATGATGTGCTCGCGGTTGGTCAGCACTACCCGCCCGATAGCGACCTTGTTCATCTCGCGAATGGTCTCGCGGATCACCGCGAAGGCGTCGTGCCCGACCTTGCCGTCGGGGCGGATGTAGTAGGGGCGGATCAGGTGGCGCGGGTCGATGTCGGTCCTGTCCACGAATTCGTCGATCTCGATGGTGCGGGTGGGCTCCAGCGCGATCTCCTCGAGCTCCTCTTTGGTGACCTCGATGAACTGGTCCTTCTCGAGCTGGTAGCCCTTGACGATGTCCTCGTTGGGGACCTCGTCGCCGGTGTCGCATCGACCTTCAGGTACTTGACGCGATGACCAGTCGCCCGATTGAGCTGGTTGAAGGAGATCTTCTCGGACTCGGAGGTCGCCGGGTAGAGCGCCACCGGACAGGTGACCAGCGAGAGGCGGAGGAAGCCTTTCCAGTTGGCTCGGGGCGCCATGTACGCAGAACTCCGTTGGGGGCGGCTTGGATTCAAGACGAACGGCAGGTGGCAGTTCCGACAGGCGGCCTGCTATCCCCGAAGATTCATCCGACCTCGACCGCTGCGCCATGGGAATTCGGGAGGGAGCCTCTTGACTCCTCGGAACGAAACAGGAACATAATCGGATGAACGCCACCTCCGAGCAGGCCGGGCCAGTCCCCGACGATCTCGAGGCCGCAGCCGACCAGGCGATCGCGGCCTGCGGCGGCGATGCACGGGAAGCCGTGAAGGCCCTGATCGTCGCCAACGACTTCCTCGAGGTCCAGCTCGACGGGCTCCGGATGAAGGTCTCGACGGGCTACGCCCGGGGACGGCTCCCGGGGGCGCGGGAGCAGAGGAGCGAGCCAGATGACTGACGTGACCTATTACGTCGCCCTACCGTTCGTTTTCTCCGACGACGGAGTGGTCGCAGGCGAGGCGACGGAGTGCCTGAGCGCCAATGCCGCAGTCATGCGAGCCGAGGCGCTCTCCCGGAAGCCGGGCCACGCCGGAGCCGTCGCATTCTCCCGGACCGGGGACCCGTCCAGTGGCGACTTCAGTGACGCCAAGCTGATTCGGAAGTTCGGCGACGTACCCGACGATCTCAGCGCGCTGTGACCGGCACGGGCCGGGATCATTCCTCGCCCGAGGCGGCATTTCCCGACTCGAGCAGGTTCAGCGCGGTCTCGATCTGCGCGAGCAGGCGCTCGATTTCCTCGCGCTCGTTCGGTCCGGCACCGTTCTCCAGTCGCTCCATGAGCGCCTGCTTGCGCGCAAGCAGGTTTGCGACAGCCGACACATCGGACCTCCCAGGTTTGGCATCTGCAATCGAGTTGGTGCGGCAATGACGAACTTGCCAGTCCCGATTCTGTGAGATCCGGAGCAGCCCGGGCCGATTTCTTCCACTATTTCGCCGGCGGCCGCAGCGGACCGTCCACCCACTTCCGGGCGGCGGGATCATGCAGCGGATCGTCGTCGCAATGGGGACAGACGTAGCGCTCGCCGCCTCTGGTGGTCTCGTCATGGACAAGCTTCATCGGCCGCCCACACTGCGGGCATGGCTTCCGGATAGGACGCAGCAGCGACATTTGGCTTCCCCCGCCTCGGTCAGCGTAGTGCCGTTTGCCAGGCGGACACAAGCGATCTCTTGACGTGACCCTCACCGACCATCGAAGATCGGCCTTCGACGATATTGTGGGGTGGCGTCATGGAAGAGTTCTACGTAGGCTTCGCGCAGCGGGCACGAGAGCTGGCCGAGAAGGCGGACCCGTTCACGCGCAGAAGGCTGCTCGATCTGGCCAAGAGGTACGATGCCAAGAGCAAGCCCGCCGGAAGCACGAGGCCGCTGCCGCCGCCACGCACCACCCCGCCCTCGACGATCTTCTCCGGCAGCGGCGAAGCGTAAGGAAGGGCGGGCCCGCAGAGATCCAGTGCGACGCCTGCGGTGGCACCGGCCATCAACCGACGGAAGAGACCGAGTCTGGCCGTAGGATCTTTCCGGGCCGCTGCACGAAGTGCGGCGGCAAGGGACGGACGCCCAAGGATTCACTCTCTGCCGGCGCCCGCTATCCCCTTGCGCGGCGCGGAGATCATAGAACCCGAGCGACGTCTGAATGGTCCTGAGCTTCAGGGCATAGGCCGCTTGAACCGCGCTCCCGGCGCACTACCGCCGGGAACGACCATGCAATTGGATCGTTCGACAAGCCTAACTGATGCTATCCTAAGTGAGCCGCCAGTGAGCGTACTTCTCGTCAAAGACGACCCCCTGATCCGCGAATTCGTCGTCGAAGCGCTGCGGGATGCGGGCTATCACGTGATCCACGCGAGCACTGGTGAGGAGGCAATGGCCTGGTGCAAGCGCCACGTTGCCGACGTGCTGGTCACCGACGTAGGCTGCCCGGACAAGTCGATGGGTGGCAGATCGCGGAACGCTGCCGCGAGCAGGATCCGGAGCTGCCGGTCATCTACGCCACCGGCTTCTCGCCCAGTCCACCACGCCCCGTGCCGGGCAGCCGCATCGTGCAGAAGCCCTTCCATCCGGACGAGATCGTCCGGACGATCCGGGAGCTCAGCGAGGGAAAAGGCGTGCCGGGTTAGCTGAACTTCTCGCGGCCGCCCCGTTCCCGCGATCCGCTGTAGCGTGGTCCGTCATCGGATCGGTGTGTCGGTGGCGTCCTTTCCGCGGAATCATCCTTTCGAGAGGCCTAATTCGTCGACGCGCGACCGCAGATGTCAGACGGGTCCTTGAGGCCGGTCTGGCCGATCTCGATGATCTTCTTGGCAATCAGTTCTGTGAGAGGGTCGTTGCGGTCCTGTACGCCAATCGTGCGCAGAGCCTGTTCGTAGGCTTTCGAAAGCCGCGTGATTTCTTCGGGCCCAAGAGGCGAGTTTTGAAGGATTCGGTAGATGGCCAACTGTATGTCCCCCGCGGAGACACCGTAGCACGCTTCCACTGAGGGAATATTGAAACTTCGGAGCCAACTTTAGGCTTCGCATTGGGGGACATTTCAGATTTGGACCGCTGGCCAAGGCGATCGAAGAGACTGTTCTGGAGGTTGGACCAGGACCTTCCGTGCAACTCGCTGAGCGGCTCTTGCTCGCACCTTCATGCCGCCGAAGGGATAGAGCTCGATCGCAAGCCGAATAAAACGGCGAGGCGGCTTGCGTCCCAATTGATACATACGTTTCCAGTGGCCGTGCTATCCTACCCCTGAGGGACTCGGCCAAATGGTAGATCGTCTGAAGGACTCACTCACCGAACTGGAGCCGCCCATCTGCACGAGATGCGGAATCGGGATGCGATGGTTCATGTCCAAGCTGGAAAGCCAGCAGCCGGTCGCCACGGTCGACCATAGGTTTGTGTGTCCCGGTTGTGAAGGCGTGGTGGAAACCGAGACCGAGTTCAAGCCGGTGCGGGTTCTCGCGGCGCCGAGAACCGTCGCGGACGCTGCCTGAAGGCTCTCCGCACTCGCGCGCTCAGGTACCGCACGACGGCCGATCCCTGCTCGGAACAGAAAGGCTGGGAGGGAGCTCGGATCAAGTGCGGGCGAACGCTCACCTCAGTGTCACGGCTGCCGACATTCAACAGTGCACACAGGGGCCGAACAAAGGTAAACGACCTCGACCGCGGCCGAGGTCGCCAACCTAAAGGACTAGGTTTCACTCCCGGCTTGGGGCTTGGGGGCAAGGGGGCCGAGAGCCAAGATTCGACGCGCTGGAACGTCTATCGTTCCTTGTGCCGGCCCAGCGGCGAATTCCGCCCGACAGACTGTACCGTCGATCCTTGCAGAAGCGCCGCCCCGAAGGGCGGCGCTTTGACGTTTACCAACGGCCAGTGCCGAAGCTGAAACCGATGCTCGGGCCTCCGCCGTAATAGCCGTAGCCGCGGTCGTAATAGCCGGGGCTGCCGTAGTATCCGTAGCTCCGGCGAACCACGTAGCCGTCGTCATCGCCGTAGTAGCGCTGGACGTAGCGCGGCCCGCGGGTCCGGAAACAGCGCCCGTACTCGTTGCAGACCAGGCGAACCTGGTCGACGTTGGCGACTTCCGCCGAACCGATCGCCGTAGCATTGAGCGGGGCGGCCGAAGCCGCCGAGGCCAGCATGGCGGTAGCGGCAAAGGCGCCGAGAGCGATAGTCCTCATGGTCGTTCTCCTTTCATGTGACGAGATCAGTCGATCTCTTCGATGACGCGACGCTCCTGCGGCTCCACGACGTAGGTCCGGCTGTCGCGATTGATGTAGCGATATTCCCGCAGGCTCGGCGACTCGCGATAGACTTCCTCGGGGAAGGCCTCGATCTCTACGCCTTCAGGTACGCGCTCGCCCCTGCGGATCTCCGTCCTGACCGTGCTGCCGGTGGTCTGACGCTCGACGGGACGGGACTTGGCGTGCTTGCGGATCACTTCGCGATCGCGATCGCTGAACGTGACCTTGCGCTGCTCCGTGCGTGCGGGAGCGGCCGCCTGAGAGCGGCCAGAGTACGGCAGCACCGCGACGATCTTGTAGCTCGAGGGCTCCACGATCACGATCTCGTCCTTCACCAGGACGAAGTCGTAGCCCCGATACTGCGGCACCACCTCGACGAGCTCGGCCGGCAGCGGCTGCAGTCGGACGTCGCGCGGCACGACCGTGCCGATCGACAGCGAGAAGTTCACGTTGGTGAGGGGCTGCACGTTGAGCTGGGAGATCGAGGTGCTGATCCGGGTCCGCTGCTGATCGTTGATGTTCACCGACGCATTCACGTTGGTGTTCGAACGGTCAGCCGTGTTCTGTTGGCTGGTCGGCTGCTGAGCCGTTGTCTGGCTGCTCGGCTGCTGGGCCGTATTCGCGGAGCCGCTGCCCGTCTGAGACTGCTGCGCCTGGCTGTTGCCGGCCGGCGGCGGATTGGCGGACTGCGTCTGCGCGTTCGACGGAGCGTTGGTTTGGGCCTGGTTGGGCGAATGGCTGGAGGCCGGCGCCTGCGAGGTGGTGGTGCCGGAATTCGTCGATTGTCCAGCCGCGTTCCGGTTGTTCGCGGGCGGCGTCTGGGTCTGAGCCGAATTGTTCGACGAAGCACCCGGGGTCTGCGCCGAATTGGTCGGCGTCGTGGTGGAGGTGGAATCCTGCTGATGCTGCGCGGGCGGAGGATTCGAGTTCGAAGTGCTCGGACTTGATTGAGCGAACGCCGAGGTCGCGATCGCAACGGCGGCGCTGGTGGCCAAAAATAAACGCTTGTTCATCGGCAACTCCCTGAATGCAGTGATGGGACAACTTCGGGCGCAGGTGCGAAGTTCCTGATCGGGAATGGGCGGCAATGGCGACTGTCCCGTTTTCTGACAGCGCCGGAAGAAATGAGCATCGGTCGAGGCCCGCCTCCAGCGCGGTGCCGGGAACAAGCGGAACGTTCGAAAGAGGCCGCCATTGGCAATGACTACTTTCGAGCCATTGGAGGAGAGCGAAATGAAGAAGCTGATCGTTTGCGGCGCGCTTGCCGCGTTTGCGCTGGGCACGCAGGCCGCGACCGCCGCGGAGTTCTACATCGTACGCGACGCCACCACGAAGAAGTGCACCGTGGTCGACAGCAAGCCGACGACGACCACGACGACGGTCGTGGGCAACGGCGTCTACAAGACCAAGACGGAAGCTGAATCCGCTGTCAAGACCACGAAGGTCTGCACCGAACAGTAAACGGTCTCGCCAAGCCGAGCCGGCCTGGCGAGAACGTGCTGACATCCTGCCGTGCTCGTTGTTGGCGGCGTCGGCTATTGGCTAGTTCACATGCACTGAGCGAACAGCAACTCGCCTGAAAGGCTCGCCCGCAAACCGGGCGGGCCTTTTTGTTGAAGTCGCGAAATCCTTGAGGCGCCGCCTGAGGCAAACACCGCGTTCGCGAAGCCATGTCCCTCCGAGGCGGTCTCATCTGCAGCGCATGTTCATCGTCGACGTCCCACGCAGGGTGCACCGTACGGACGAACCCAATCACCGGCTCGGGAACAAGTGGCAATTTGGAAGGTTGTGCCCCCGATCACGCTGAGCCTCGCGCCCTGGGCAGGCTTTTGGTGCGTGCCGATGCCAGCCGTGGATGGCGACCCTTGCTCGACCTTTGGTACAAGAACGCCGTCATCTACAGTTTGAATGTGTCCACATACAAGGACGGCAACGGAGACGGCATCGGCGATTTCAAGGGGCTGGCGGAGCAGCTCGACCATATCGCCCAGCTGGGCGCAAACTGCCTGTGGCTACTTCCGTTCTATCCGAGCCCCGGCCTCGACCACGGCTACGATGTGACTGACTACTACAACGTCGCTCCGGCGCTTGGCACGTTGGTTTCGTCGAATTCAGTCACCAAGCGAGGCTGCGGGGCCTGAGGCTGATCGTCGATCTGCCGATCAACCATACCTCCGATCGGCATCCATGGTTTCAGCAGGCGCGCGCCAATCCTTCATCACCATATAGGGAATACTACGTCTGGTCGGGCGCAGAGCCGGAAAACAGCACGGAAGGAGTCGTCTTTCCAGGGTATCAGCTCAGCGTATGGACCTACGACCTTTGCGCGAGAGCGTGGTACTATCACCGCTTCTATCAGCACCAGCCCGACCTGAACATCGGCTGCCCGGCAGTCCGCGAGGAGATCTTCAAGATCTTCGGCTTTTGGCTCGAGCTTGGCGTGTCGGGATTCCGCATTGACGCTGCGCCGTTCGTCGTGGAGGAAGTTCGGCCCGACCGTCCGCCGACGCGCCGATATGAATTTTTTGCCGAGCTTCGCAACTTCCTCTCCTGGCGGAAAGGAGACGCGGTTCTGTTGGCGGAAGCCAACGTCGCACCGGGCGAGCTGAAGCACTATTTCGGCGACGGATCGCGAATCCACCTCCTCTTCGCGTTTCTCATCAACCAGCACCTTTTTCTTGCGCTGGCGCGCGAGACCTCCGAGCCCTTGCGGCGCTGTCTGACTTCGCTGCCGCGGCTGCCGCAGTTCGGACAATGGGCTCAGTTCCTGCGCAATCACGATGAGCTGGACCTCGGACGTCTGACTGCCGAAGAGCGCGAGGAAATCTACGCCCAGTTCGCCCCCTCGCGCAAAATGCAGCTCTACGGGCGCGGAATTCGCCGCCGCTTGGCGCCCATGCTCGGCAACGATCGCAGGCGCATAGAGTTGGCCTTCAGCCTGCTCTTCAGCCTTCCGGGCACCCCGGTCGTCTACTACGGAGACGAGCTGGGAATGGGTGACGAACTCGCACTTCCGGAACGATGGCCCGTGCGCATCTGCATGCAGTGGACCGAAGACCAGAACGGCGGTTTCTCCTCGCGAGCCCAGGATCAATTGCTGCATCAGCTGATCCAGGAAGGCGCCTACTCGCCGGCGAAAGTCAACGCAATCGCGCAACAGCGCGACCCGGACTCGCTGTTCAACTGGCTTCGCCGGCTCGTGGAAATGCGCCAGTCCTGCGCCGAGATCGGTTGGGGTGAGTGGACGCTGCCCGAAGCCGATTGTCACTCGGTTCTGATCCAGCAATTCGTCTGGGAAAGTCGATCAGTGCTCATCCTGCACAACCTGTCGCATGTCGAATGCACCACCCGGATCAGGGACCTTTCGAAGGGGAAGAAGCTGACGGACCTGTTCGGCAATCGCATCTATCCATCGAAGCCGGATGCCGAGAGCGCGGTCGAGCTTGATGGCTACGGATATCGCTGGTTTCGCCCGGAGTAGTTTGATTCTCGGCGACGCTCCGGGATACAAAGCAAGAAGGGCCCTCCGGGACCCTTCTTCCTGAGCGCTCGTCCAACTAATCGTAGTCCGAATACATGAACTGCGGGAGCGCCTTTTGCAACGAGTGGAGGCCGGCGACGTACCGGCAGCGATCGAACGAGGCGCTCCGTTGTCGAATCCTTCGCGCCTCGTCTTTGCCTCTTACGATTGGCGCCCTCCGCGAGCGACCAACTCGCGATATCGGCTTTCGTACTCTCGCGCCATCCGGTCCGCGCCAAAGCGCTCCTCGAACCGTGCGCGGACCTTTTCTTCTGTCCAGCAGGACGACTTCCTCGACCGCTTCGATCGCCTGTTGCTCGCCGTCCACGATAAAGCCGGTGACGCCGTCCTCCACCACTTCCGGCACCGATCCGGAGCGGTACGCGATCACGGGCGTCCCGCAGGCCATCGCCTCGATCATGACCAGCCCGAAAGGCTCGGGCCAGTCGATCGGAAACACCAAGGCGGCGGCGCCGGCGAGGAACGGCTGCTTTCGGATTTCGTCCACCTCGCCCACGAGCTGGATCTTCTCGCCGTCGATCTCGGGCTCGAGCTTCTTCTTGAAGTAGCCCGTCTCGGCGCGGGGTATCTTGGCCGCGATCCGCAACGGCAACCGTCCTTCAGCGCGTTCTTGACGTCCCTCACGGGCCAGCTCTCACCGACGGGCCTGACGCGCACCTTCCCGCCAGCCCCGACCAGCTCATGGGTGGCGACCTCGTCCTCGGCTTCGACGACCGTCAGTTCGGTCTCGGGCTTCCAATTGAGCGTCAGGTCGAGATCGCCCGGAAAGATCTGCCAGCGCGAGCCGTCTTCGAGCTCGACAATGTGGCTTTCGGAATGGGAGCGGATCTTCATCAGGCCGCATCAAGAGTCCGCTGCGGGTCGCGCTGCACGGACGGGCGCCGCAGCCGGCCCGCCTCGTCACCATGGCACCTTGGACACCTGAACCGGATATCCGGCTGCGCGGACGACGTCGACCGCAGGTTCGCGGCCATGGGCCAGGCGCCGCAACGGGGGCATTTCTCCAAAAGGGTATCGGTCTCGATCATCGTGACGGCTCCTCCAAAGCACGCCCCCGTGGCTGCGAACGGCTTGGAATGGCGCAGGTTCCCGCCTCGGCGCCTCTCCATCAAGGATCTATCGGCGGTCTCAAGACCGTCCTCGTCGACCGGGTAGATCCGTTCGCGAACCAACAATCGCCGTTGCCGTTGTGCCGGCATCCGGACCGCTCTCGACTGCGTGCACCGAACGATCATGAAGACCGACTCGCACCAGCATCTCGATTCAGCCGGCGGCTGGGACCGGACCTACCTCGAGTCGCTGATCCGCGGCGATTTCGAGCGATGCCATCCCGGCGAGACCCTGGAGGATCTCAAGCGGCGAGCGTCCTTTTCGAGACAGGACAGAGGCCTGCTGCGGGACTGGATGACGGTCGCCGCTGGCCGCGCCGCGGCCGCAGACGGGACGTCGCCACCGCGCTGAGCTCACGATTGCGGGCTCGCACAACGATCCCTTCAACGCGGCGAGGTACCGATATCGAGTAGCTGCGAGACGGCGGCAGCCAATTGCGCCGGCGCAAAGGGCTTCTGAATCAGGACGCTGCCGTCGACGCCCTGCGATTGCCAGTCAGGCGCGCTGGCGCTCGTCATGTACACCACGGGAAAGCCGGGCGTGATTTCCCGGATCCGCCGCGCCAGCTCCCATCCGCTGATGCCATTACCCAGGTTGATGTCCGTCAGCAGGACCCGACATCCCTCGCGGCCATCGCAAAAAGTGCAAATGGCCTCCTCCCCCGAATGGACCGAGCAGGCCGCGAAACCGACGTCGGACAAGGCGTCCTCGACGAAGCTTGCGATGAGAGCCTCATCCTCTACGACCAGTACACGAACGGCATCACTCACTTTCAAGTCTCCTCGGCGACCGCGCCGGGTCGGCTCGCATGCGGCGGTGCGTTGGTTCCGCGGTCCGGCGGAAGAGCGACCTCCGCCGCCAGCCAGGCACCAGAGTGCGCCGCGTCAAGCCACTGGCACACCGTAGTAGGCGTTCACCGAGCGCGTGGTCGCCGGGTCGCTCCAATTCCAACTGCTCTCGTCGGCGTATTTGGGGGCGCCGCGGAGCTGGTCCTGGGTGATGCCGGTGACGTAGCCGCCGAGGTTGGTGTCGTATTTCAACGCCTGCCAGGGCAGAGGATAGTGATCGTCGCCGATGCCGAGCAGGCCGCCGAAGCTGAGCACCGCGTACGACACCTTGCCGCTGACCTTGTCGATCATGACGCGCTGGATATAGCCGACTTTTTCCCCGTCGGCCCCGTACACGTTCGTGCCCTCCACCTTGTCGCTGCCGATCAGGCTGAACGTCTCGCGATCTTCCATGGCCATGTTGACCTCCTGGATGTTGACTTGGGAAATCAACGGTGCGACGGGTGCCTCCGTTCCGGGCACAATCCGCGGCGGAATGTTGATTTCCCAGCGATGAAGCGGCTGGATCGCATGACGCGCCGCAATGTGCCGGACGACGTCGGCGAGCGGAGTTCGAGGATGGAGCTGACCGATCTGGAGCGCGATTTTCTGAGGAAGCTCCTCGGCGAATCCTGGGTCAGCCCGCCGACGTTCGACCACGAAATCGTGGCGCGGCTCGTGGAGCTCGGTCTCGTGGAAACCGAACCGCTTGCATCCGGAGATATCGAGTATCGCATCACCGACGCCGGGCGGGCGGCGGCTACCGCGTGAACCACAGATCGGCGACCCCGGCAGATCGGAGGAACGATAACCTTGCCACTCCATTGACCCACAGGGACCGTCGCCCGCCGTTGAACCACGGCGCCTGTCGCGGATAGCCAAAGGTCTCACGACCCGCTATTCAGAACTAGCGCTCGCGAGGATAGCCAAAGGCGGCGGCCTCTCCGGACTTCCGTGCTCTCGAAGCCGCGCGCCTAGGCGCGCGCCCAGCACCCGCCTTATCTGCCCCTCAGCGAGAGGCTGATGCGCGTCACGATGTCGTCCCAGTCGCGCTCTTCGTTCGCCGGGTAGTTGATCAGGACGCAGTGAATCAATCCGCTCGAGAAGTTGCACCGGTCGTACCAGACCGTGTCGCCCTTGTAGCTGGACACCGCGAAGAACCGAGGCGTCGTTCGCTTGTACTGAATCCGCGCGGGCGGATGCTTCTTTGCGAGAAATGCGGCGGGTGAATCGTTCGAGACGTTGGGCGCGGCCTGTATCGTAAGGTCGGCGCGGCCGTCGGCCGTCCGAAATCGCTGTCCGTAGCCGTCCGGCCGGCCGGCTTCTTCGGTAAAGATCGAGGCCGGGAAATCGACCGAGGTACCGGTCTGGGGAATGGAATAGGTCGTCCATCTCACCGGTTGCGCCGAGACTGCAGAGATCGAGGCGGCAAGTCCGAGAACGAGCGTCGTCACCACCCATTGCATCGCGTCTCTCCTCCCAGGAATCATGAAGGCCCAACGAGCGGCGTCTCGGCTTCGAGCATCGGGGTGCCGTGGGTCGGATCAGCCACGCCGCGTCACGACGACCCGCCCACTGGTCCGAAGGTCACTTCCGGCCCGACGGCGCCTGAGCATTCGAATCGTTCGGGTTCCTCTTGTTCGCCTCATGATGGCCGATCACGCAGCCGGCGGCAGCGCCGAGCTTGCCGTGCCCTGCCATGTGGCCGGCGACGCCCCCCACGATGGCGCCCTTGATGCAACCCTTCGCGTCCGCGCCAGAGGCTGATGCCAGCGCCATTGCGGCCACGCATGCCGCCGTGAAGATCCATTTCATGAGCGTTCTCCGGGCTCGGTTTCCGCGAGATCAATTCGATCCGGAGGCGGTCGTTCCGCTGCGAGCACGTTCCTGACTGCAGCTCCGCAATGTCGCTCATCGGCACCGGAGCCGGCCCCGTCAGAGAGAGCCGCCACCCGCCCTCCGTGAAGGAGCAAGTCGCTGGCCTCCGAGTTTCCCATCCGCTGGAGCGAAATCGTTCATGCATGGAGAGGTCGTGCGCGCGGTCAAGGAGAGCAAACGGTCCAAGGGGTCCCGCTTCCTCCGCGACGCGATGGTCGACGTGCAGATTGCCGGCCGCGGCATTCGCAGCAGGCGAGTCCTGCTGGCGATGCGGCAGGTCCCCCGCGAGATTTTCCTCGATCGGCGGTTCGCGGAAGCCGCGTACGAAGACTGCGCGGTACCGATCCCGAAAGGGCAGACCATCTCTCAGCCCTACATCGTCGCCAAGATGCTCGAGGCCGCCGCGATCGCCAAGTCGGACCGCGTTCTGGAGATCGGCGCTGGTTCGGGATATCTGGCGGCACTCGCCGCCAAGCTCGGGCGGGAGGTTTGCGCGATCGAGCGCCATGAAGCATTGGTGAAGCGCGCCCGATCGCGCCTTCGGCATCTCGGCTGCCGCAATGTGGATCTGCGTCATGGCGACGGGACCGCAGGATGGCCGGAAGGCGGCGAGTTCGACGTGATCCTGGTGTCTGCCGCCGGCGCGCAGACGCCCGCGGCTCTCAAGGCTCAACTGACTCCGTCGGGACGACTGCTCATCCCGCTCGGCGATCCTGACGGCGTGCAGTGGCTGATGAAGCTGACGCGCGGGCCGGACGGTC